>WNGD01000067.1_pt1 | contig 85997 bp, 71 predicted proteins | sample 5400671 | NCBI WGS metagenome assembly WNGD01 (sample SAMN13153369, study PRJNA577476) | soil metagenome | isolation source: 40 cm soil or saprolite under grassland replicate 2 | place: USA:California | collected 2016-06-15
GTTGTTGGGGCGTGTTATGCCGTCGCACCAGTACTTCCAACTCGTTGCGCTCCGCTTCGCTCAATCTCACTTCGGCTGGTTGTGGTCCTCGCATGAATCCTCTCCTCTTTTTCCTGGCTTTTTCCTCCTATTTTACCACAGAGGGATTTCCGTCTTCGTGTACTAGGTATCGCAGAATCAATCCTTTGCATTGTTAGAGTATAAGCTATTGTTTTAAGAAACGTGAGGAGTTTAGGAGCAAATCTTCATGAGGTAACAAGAATCAATAGTTGAAACAGAACCGCTTTCCTACTGACAGGAAAAGATTTGCATCCAATCACATTGGTTTGTCTTTACAATTGTCCGTAGTCGTAGTATACTAGCGCCACATAACAATATCACCTGAGCAATCAAGCTAAGGGGCGATGACGAAATCAGGTAGACGTTGGAGACTTAAAATCTCCTGGCCGAAAGGCCGTGTGGGTTCGATTCCCACTCGCCCCATTTATTACAGCAGATCCAGATAAATGGCTTATAATTAAGGCAACTTATATTGACGACCACGCGTTTTACCAAGGGCTTTTAAAGCTCCTTGCGCATTCGCCATCCCACAAAGCCTTTCTGCTACTTCTACGGGACGGGGAGGCGCAATCTTAAATTCAACAGTAAGTGTTTCACCACCTTTAATAAGCTTATATAGTTCCTCTTCTTTTAACCGACACATATCATCTTCTACCTTTCCAGATGTGTACTACAATCATTATACCATCTCTAATAATAAAAACAGTAATTATCATAAAGGAGGGATTAATTATGCACAAATTTGTAACAAACAGTCAGTATATAGATACTCCTCGTTTCTCTTATCCAAAAAGAAATGCTACAATGTTCTTCAGAGTCGGTCAGAAAAACGACAGGAGCGGGAAATGACAACTTTGCACTGGACCTCAAAAGATCTGGAAAGACTACCAGATGACGGGAGGCGGTATGAAATTGTGGATGGGGAGTTGTACGTGTCTACACAACCGAATTTGAATCATCAGCTTACATGCGCCCTCATATGGCAGCAATTACACATCTGGAGTAGCCAGAAGAAAGTTGGTAAGGCATATATTACACCCGGGTTGATCTTTACAGAGGATAACGATGTTGTACCTGATGTGATCTGGATTAGTAACGAACGACTGGCTATAGGGCAACAACCAGATGGCCATTTACACATTGCACCTGAACTGGTGGTTGAAATCCTTTCCCCAGGACCGGCTAACGAGCGCAGAGATCGCGAAGTGAAGCGTCACCTCTATTCGCGGCAGGGCGTTTTAGAATATTGGATTGTAAACTGGCAAGAACGATACGTTGAAGTGTATCGTCGTGAAAATACCGAACTCACACTTGCACAGACACTTCACAAAAACGATATGATGCAGTCGCCACATTTACAAGGCTTTAGCTGCCACGTAAGCCAGTTCTTCGACGATACGGAATAAGATAACTTATAAGCAGTTAACCATACGTCATTACTCACCCTTCTACTACTCATGAATAGCAGAAGGTTTTTTGTTTTGCCAGGGCATTATAATGCCGAAAGCATTCGGGAACCAATACAACAGGTGATGCATAAACGGGTGCTTCAAAAGTCCCCGTAGAGGCAGGCCTTGCGTCTGCCGAGTGGCTCGCGAGGCACTGTGTCCACGCACTCGGCAGACGCAAGGCCTGCCTCTACGGTCATGGGGCGACTTTTCAATCACCCTGCGGTGCATAAACGGGCATAAAATAAAAGGCAGATGTGTTTCTGATTATAGATACTACACCGAATCTCTATCAGTCCTGGTTATGGGATGACAGCCGATAATCGGGAAAGATCAATTTTTAGTATGCACGTGTTCTATAAAAAAAATACAGAGGACGATAAAAGCTGCGTACCTATCGTCCCCTACCCTTTATAATAGTCATCTCTTGCAGTAGCATTCTGAAAGTTTTGTCATAATCCTGGCGACTATTCTCAGTTATTGTCAATATAGGGCGCGCAAGCATGAAAGTCTGTTCATCTTTTAATGGTTTGCCATCATGCTTCGCAGAAGTACTTACCCTCTTGCCACTGAGTCTTAGTCGTGTTACACTTCAACCAGGATTACAACTTTTTTAGCCGCTGCTCGTAGATATTCATAGACGATAGCATGCTCTATCTTCTTAATGAAATAGATCATAATGAGCAAGTTAATGAGCGGTGATAAATGTTAGAATCATCAGTAAACGCTTCGAATATGCTGGGGGGTATCGGTTCATTAGCGCAACCAGCACGAAAGATACGTCGTGGTCAGAGTACTGGGACTGCAGCAGGTGTCGCGGGTGCACAGGGTATATCAAGTACAACCCACGCGATCAGTACCAAAACGAAGACGGGGGCCATAGTGGAGTCGATGAGCGATGCGGCGCTTGTCGAGCTTGTCCTCAATGGAGACCAGGATGTCTTCGCGGTACTCGTCGAGCGATATAAAGATGCTGTGCAGAATCTCGCGTACCGTATGCTTGGTAACGCAACGGAAGCTGAAGATGTGACACAGGAGACATTTGTGCGAGCCTATACGCAGCTTGTCACATATAAATCTGCACACAAATTCAGTACCTGGTTGCTTTCAATCGCTTCACACCTGGCAATCGACCAGCTACGCCGTCGACGTTTTCTCGCGTTACCGCTTGAAGATGTGCCATTTCTGGAATGGATCGTCGATTCAGGTGTCAGTCCGGAACAGTCTGCCCTGCAGGGCGAACAACAAGATGAGATACAGCGCTATCTACAACGTTTACCGGCTAAATATCGTGCTGTAATTGTATTGCGCTACTGGCATGACTTCTCGTATGACGAGATTGCAAACGCCTTGAACCTGACGCCTCCCCTGGTCAAAGCGCGTTTACACCGTGCGCGTGAATTACTGGCACGTTATATGCAACAAAAGACTGTCAATAATGAGGAGGAACAGATCGATGCGCTGCCGCGACGCTAAAGAATTTATAGCCGCTCAGCGTGATGGCGATCTAGCGGAGTCGGAGGCCTCATCACTACGGGAGCACCTGAAAGAGTGTTCCGAGTGCCGCGCTTTCGAACAGCAACTACGCAGTATAGACTCTCTGCTTTGTTCATCAGCTCCTCGTACGCGTGTACATGTCTCGACCGAACATATCATGCTGGCGGTAGAGGAACAACAACGAATATCGCAGCAACTGGAAGATATTCGCAGTCAGCAGCAATCTCGTGTTGCACGCCTGCGGCCAATGGGTGCCGGACTGGCAGCCCTTGTCTTCTTCACGTTGGGCAGTATTCCGCTCTTGTTACTTGCCATCACCATCATTCAGAGCGATCTTGTGGTAAAAGCTGTCTCGTCACCATTTACGGTGGTGATCGATATGCTCTTTATTAGTGGAAAATACCTGCAAGAAGGACTGGCATGGGCAACCCGTAATAACCTGCTCTTATCAGCCATGGCCTTCGCTTTTGTGGTTATGATGGGGGTGTGGCTTCGCTTGATGCGTTATCCACGTGAGGCGTAACAGGCGAGAATCATGGTCAAAAGCTGATCATGATAGGAGTTCCAGTATGTTAAAAGTTGGACGGAGACACTGGTTTCTACTCACGCTGCCCGGAGTACTCCTCTTAGCAGCGTTGTTCATAGGTGGAGTAGAAGTTCTGTCGGGAGAACCGTCTACGGCTCTGGCCGCAGATCAACATGTCGCAGATAACGGAACAGATTGTACCGGGACGCGTCATGCACCTTCTTTCGGCAGCGCAGTGGTAGTGAATAGTGGTGAAGTGATTTGTAGTAATTTGACCTCCTTCGGAGGCACTGTGGTGATTCAGGGCGTGGTTAAGGGGAATGTGGTCACATTCAACGGGGACGTTGTGATCAACGGCAGAGTAGACGGGAACGTTACACTGTATGGTGGCAATGTTACCTGGCAGAATGGAGCGCGAGTGGATGGGAATATACACGTTTGCGGAGGTGGCTGGATGGGTACGGCTTCTCGCCTTCACGGCTCGGTGTTTGACTGTACCAAAGACGCAAGTCAACTCGTTCTAGGTGATGGAGGGTCAAGTTTTCGCTTCTGGTCTATCCTGACATGGGTAGCTTTAGGCCTGTTCTTAACTTCATTGCTGCCTGAACATGTCATGATCGTACGCGCAACGGTGAAAAGCAAGATGCGACGCAGCCTGGTCCTGGGCTTGCTCACTATTCTGCTTACGCCGGCTGTCCTGGCTGTATCAGTTGCACTTATCATTTCTATTCCATTAGCGATTCTTGTGGCAGTCGGACTTATGGCAGCATGGGCACTGGGAACTGTAGCAATTGGCTGGATCGTCGGCGAATACATTGTGCGCATCGTAGCTCCACACCAGAATAAACGTCCATTACAGGTTGTAGTGGGATTGGCGGTGCTTGCCCTGGCCGGATCCTTCCCCTACATTGGCTGGTTTGTCAGTATCGGAGCAGGATTGCTAGGGTTGGGTGCCGTCTTTTTGAGCCGTTTTGGAACACGACTCTATAGTCAACCCAAAGAGCCCCTTCCACTCTAAACTCATAACTCCATACCTGGAGCTACGTAGTAGATAAAAATAAACAGATACAAAAAACGCTGGAAAGATGGGACGGACATCAACGATTCGTTACGTCGTGAGGTGACCGCCGAGGTGAACATGAGCATTGATGTTGAACTTACAGACCTGGCCTACGGAGGCGATGCCGTGGGCCGCTATGAGGGTCGTGTCCTGTTTGTCCCCGGAGGCATTCCTGGGGAACGGGTCCGAGTAGAGATTGTAGAGGAACGTCGCGGGCATGCACGCGCAAATCTTATGGAGATTCTGCGCCCCGCTCCAGAAAGGGTTGAGCCCGCCTATCCGTTGCTCACCGATTGTGGCTGCCAATGGCAGCACATCGCCTATCCAGCGCAACTCACCTGGAAGGCTCATATTGTACGCCAGCTTCTCGTACGTATTGGCAAACAGCCTGATGCGCTCGTCCATCCCACTATTGGCATGCCTCCCGGCATCTCACCCTGGCATTATCGCAACATCGCTTTATTTACCGTTGGGCCAGCTGGCGAAGTAGGCATGAAATTAACTGACAGTCACGATATACAGGATCTGCCGGATTGCCCTCTGCTGCATCCTGCGCTTGACCAGGTCTATCAACTTGTACGCAATAAGCTGATTAACTATTTTGGCGATACGCTTGGAGAGATGATTCAAGCGTTCACATTGCGTGGTGCTATTGGCGCTGTAAGTAACTCTACCACTGGAGCAACCGGAGTGAAGGCCGTCCCAACATTGCTAACAATTCATGCCAGGCCCGGTTCCTCCATCGAGAATCCACAGCAACTTTCACAGGAGTTGATGACAATCGCTCCAGGTATCGTTGGTGTGATTATTGAGCGCGTAGGAGGACGCTATGGACGCGTCTTCTCAGGACAGGAATTCCTTACCGACGTTGTGCTTGGACGCCGCTTCCGCGTATCAGCCGATTCGTTCTTCCAGGTCAACCTGCTACAGACTTCGGTCCTCGTTGAACGAGCTATGGCGCTACTGGAACCACAACGCTCAGAAATTATACTCGATGGCTACAGTGGCGTGGGACTCTTTTCGGCCTTTCTGTCATCCCGATCTGCGCGGGTGATTGCAATTGAGTCGCAGCCCAGCGCCGTGATGGACGCACGTGCCAGTGCTGCGCTGAATAACCAGAATAATATCACGGTCCTGGAAGGAACACTGGAACGTATCCTGGGACAGCTACATTATAGACGTGAACGAGTTGACCTGACTCTGGTCGATCCACCACGTGCAGGTTGCCATCCTAAGGCATTGCAGGCGCTACAGGTTCTGGCACCACGCGCTATCTGCTACGTTTCCTGCGATCCCAGTACACTGGCACGTGATATCGCAACATTGTGCGCAGGCGGACGCTATCGCCTGGTCGCAGCACAGCCTATCGATATGTTCCCACAAACTTACCATATCGAATGTGTCGCCTTGCTAGCACGCGTCGGAACACGGTAATCCCACAGATTCAGATGTGAGCTACATAACCCTGGGTAGGGGCGCGGTTTACAAGCCCGTAAATGGTACAATACCAATCTGCGGGACCAATCCACGGGCTTGTAAACCGCGCCCCTACCCAGGGTTGATATGTTACGTCTCTATATAGGCTCCACGTAAGAGGGTTTTTTGCTTAGCACAATTTCAACCTTACTGCCTTGCGTCATCATTGTCCCTGGAGGAGGATTCTGGTGCATTACGAAGCCGGGAGGCAGATTCGCAGTGGCTTCCGCTTCACCCCAGACGGTCACTTCCAGTCCATACTCCTGAGCAAGAGTCATGGCCGACAAAAGATCCTTATCGCGCAGATCGGGTGCTCCAATCGTCTTTGTGGTTTCCTCCAGCTTGACAACTACTGTACTAAACCACTTTTTCAGGGTGTCCTTCTCATCATTCTCCTTCTTAACCTTGTCTTCCTTCTCCTTATGGTTCTTGATACCCTGGATTTCATCCTGCAAGATAAAAGGATGATCCACATCGGACAGAATAATATCAGGACTATTCCCTGGCGTCTCTACAGCCACATGCCCGATATCCAGGAATCGTTCAACGATATTAGGCACCTTCACTTTGGTATCGCGCACATTCTTGTATTCAGTCTCCATGCGCGTCTCAAAAAAGAAAATAAATCGACGATTAATGTCGATAATACGCCTGTTCGTAAGGATATACACATCATCGGCGTAGTTAATATAGATGAGTCCCAGCGTTACAAGCAGACCCAGTATCAGAAAGCCCATCAGAACCCACCAGTACTGCTGCATACCCCCTGGAATAGTTCCCGCTGCGGAAGGGATTATCGAGATAGGCAAAATAAACAGGAGCAACAAAACGGGAATTGCAAGATTGCGCCAGAGCACATACTGTGAACGCTGCACATACTTGACAGTATATTCGCCAGCGACATAGCGTACATCGGCATGGATATGCAGAATACCTCCGAATGTGCGCCGGGGACCAAGGAAGCGCGATTCATTACGTCGGATTGGCAGGTTTTCATCAACATTGGGTAACGTGGGAACAGGCTTATTCTTCGCCAGGCTATCGATTACCTCGGCCAGATCAGAGCTTTTTGGAGTGGGAAGCTTCTCTTCCTCCTTAGGCTTCTTGGCTTTCACCTCATCGGTAATGCCCTGGATAGCATCTCTCACCCGTTTCGGGTTGGGCACATCTTTCACAAAGAAATACCCACCAGCCAGATACACACGCACGGTACCATAGTCCAGAAAGAAACCCAGCAGCGTATCAACATCTATACTGACCTGCTGCACTTTCTCGATAGGCGTTTGCTGACGTGTCGGTTCAAACAGGCCCTTGTTATTAATGATGCGCTTGTTCGTGATGACATATGTCTCAAACCACCAGGCAATCAGGTCTTTGTAGGCGAACCAGATGCCGGCCACAATGATCGCGATAAACGCAACTACATCCAGAAAATACCACAGGCCCGCCTGACCGGGCAGAGCTACAGAAGCCCACAAGACAAAAAGAAGGAAGATAATACAACCAAGCATCGGTAATGCAGGTCGTACCAGAAACCACCAGTGTTTGCGCACAACCAATCGCACTACCTCATCTGGCTGTTGACCCGAAAAATGCCAATGCTTATCACGTCCACGACGGAATTGCAGAACATTTAAACTAAAGCCTCGATGCCCCTTACGCCAATCGGCTCTAGAGTTCGCAGAGGCATTAGCAGCGGCCTGTTGCTTTGGTTTGTTGGCCATAAATATCACCTCAACATTTTGGGCCAGTCGCGTGCATTCTAGAGACTGGATCAGCATACTGACTACTTCTGCGCGGGAGGCGCTTGCCTGCTACATGCCGCGATCAGAGCAATGACCTGCGCTACAATTGTGATTACGCGGACTCTCCCTGAAATCCCGCTCCTGCATTTATCATACCACACGTTCCCTCTAAAACATAGGGTAAAAAGGCAAAAACTCGTAACTCGGTGCTGAATATGGTATAATATTCACAGGTAGGATCAAATTTTCTAGACCCCTCCGACCGCTCACAGCGAGCACTTCAACCCGATCCGATATCGCCTGCTGGCTATGTCTTACTTTTTGGTGAGGACGTGTTTTTATGGAACTTGGCAATATTAAACCAGTCAGTATAGTTGATGAAATGACCACAGCCTATCTCGATTACTCTATGAGCGTGATCGTAGCACGAGCGCTCCCCGATGTACGAGATGGGCTTAAACCGGTACACCGCCGTGTTTTATATGCTATGGATCAAATGGGCCTGCAATCAACAAAGCAATTTCGTAAGTGTGCAGGTACTGTCGGCGAGGTGTTGAAGAGCTATCACCCACATGGCGATGTTGCGGTCTATGATACATTGGTCCGTATGGCGCAACCGTGGTCTATGCGTTATCCCCTCGTACTGGGACAGGGCAACTTCGGTTCACAAGATGATGATCCGCCAGCCGCCATGCGTTACACTGAGGCGAAGATGGCAATGATCGCTGACGAGTTATTACGCGACATCGATAAAGATACCGTAAATTTTATCCCCAACTACGATAATCAGACGCAAGAACCAACTGTCTTGCCTGCACGCCTCCCTAACCTGCTGCTCAATGGCTCTACAGGGATCGCAGTCGGTATGGCAACAAATATCCCGCCACATAATCTTGTCGAAGTCTGCAATGGTATTGCGTACCTGATCGAACACCCGGATGCGACAACCGAAGAGCTCTCACGCATTATACGGGGTCCTGACTTCCCTACAGGTGGCATTATCCAGGGCCGCGAGGGTGTCCGCAATATGTACGCCAATGGGCGCGGGCGCGTCGTTGTCCGTGCACGGACGCATATCGAAGAGTCTGAGCGGGGTCGCATGAGCATTATCACGACTGAACTCCCTTACCAGGTCAATAAAGCTGAGCTGGTCAAGAAGATTGCGGAACTGGCGCGTGATAAAAAGATCGACGGCATCGCAGAGGTACGCGACGAGTCCGACCGCCAGGGCATGCGTATGGTCGTAGACCTGAAACGCGATGCCAATCCTGATAGTGTACTAAACTCATTGTTCAAGTACACAGCGATGCAGAGCGCTTTCAATGCCAACATGCTGGCGCTGGTAGATCAACAACCACGCACATTGATGCTTAAAAGCTTTTTGCAATACTATATCCTGCACCGTGAAGAGGTACTCACGCGGCGTACAAAATTTGATCTTGCTAAAGCTGAGGCGCGCAAACACATCCTGGAGGGTCTGAAGATTGCGCTCGATAATCTGGATGCTCTGATCCATACGATTCGTAGCTCACAACGCGACACTGCCGGTCTGACTGAGGAACTACGCCAACAGTTCGGTTTCTCCGAAGAGCAGGCCAAAGCGGTTCTGGATATCCGTCTGGCACGCCTCGCTGCTCTGGAACGGCAAAAGATTGACGAGGAATTCAGAGAAATCCTCAGAAGCATTGATTACTATAATATGCTGTTGAGCGATATCAACGAACTGCGCAAGATCATTAAAGAAGACTTACAGCAACTCAAAGAGAAGTACGGCGATGCGCGCCGGACAGAGATCGCAGAGTCCGAGGCCAGCGATTTCAAGGACGAGGATCTCATTCCTAATGAAGAGGTCGTTGTGACGCTGACGGAGAAGGGCTATATCAAGCGGCTTCCCTCTAATACCTATCGTGCACAACGTCGTGGTGGCCGCGGGATTACAGGCATGGTGACACGTGAGGACGATACTGTACGCCAGTTGCTGATCACCCACTCACATGATAGCCTGCTCTTCTTTACTGATAGAGGACGCGTCTTCCAACTCAGAGTCTACGAATTGCCCGATACCAGTCGCACTGCCAGGGGTGAGCATCTGATCAATCTGATCTCTATTGAGCAGCGCGAACGCGTCACGGCTATTGTATCCGTACCTAAGGGCGTTAGCCGCGACTTTATGATCGTCGCTACACAGAAGGGCGAGATCAAGAAGACGGCAATGGAAGAGTTCGAGGTGGTGCGTCGCCAGGGTCTGATCGCAATGGACCTGGAAGAGGATGACGAACTGATCGGCGCGAAACTGGCTCACGCCGACGATGATGTTCTGCTGATCAGCACACTCGGTCAGGCGATTCGTTTCACGGTTACAGAGCTACGTTCGGCTTCACGCATGAGCGGAGGCGTACGGGGCATACGCCTAGCTCCTGACGATAAGGTTGTCTCGCTCAACCTCGCTCCCGAAGATAGTGAACTGCTGGTAGTCACAGAGTATGGCTACGGTAAATGTACGCCAATCGATGATTACCCACGTCATAGCCGTGGCGGTGGCGGCGTCATCACCTTGCGCGTTACAGACAAAAACGGACGCGTTGCGGCTGCACGTATCATTACCGAGAAAGATAGTGACCTGATGATTATCTCGGCGGCAGGTGTGGTCATTCGCATGGACACAGCCAATATCATCAGAGGCGGTCGCGCCACTCAGGGTCGCTTGATGATGAACCTCGGCGAAGGTGATACCGTTGTCGCTGTCGCTACCACCAATGGCAAAAAACCTGCCGACGCGCAGAACGGCGATGATAGTGAGGATGAAGTTGATGAAGCGGGCTTATAAATCGCGCCCCTACACCATTCTTGGAAGAATGGTGTAGGGGCGCGATTTATAAGCCCGTATGCTTTAGTTAACGTGCAGAGACTTTACTTCTCGTCGTATGCGCCGTCCCTGACGTACTTGCTGGGCAGCTATGCGATCCTTTTGCGCCTCCAATTTGATGAGTGGAAATGGACGATGAAACTGCTGATCAAAGGCATCGGCCTTCTCTTCTGAGATGATGGCGCGCCTCTCATAAGCACGGGCAAGCAGATCCCTTTTCACTTCATCAGCAACATCCAGGAGCAGCAAATAGGCAAGGGTAAAATCGGGTTTTCCTTGTTCAGCATAGGCATCGGCGCTCATAAAGGCGTCTGTGCCCTGCTCCAACTCACGTTGTGCATGCTCTAGAAAAATATCTTTTAGCTGTCCGCGATAGAGTTCAGCAAATGTATCAGGCATGATCTACTCCTGAAAAATAGGAACATGTCCCTTCCAGAGGGATACATAATATTCTCAAAATAGCAATTTCTATACAGTAATTATATCATCATGGTTGAGAGGTTCCAGTCGTGTAGAGACGAATGGTTACCGTACGCGTGGCTATCTGATCAACAAAATGATAGTGGCTATCCAGCCATTGCAGGGCTACCTTCACCTTTGCAGCTGACATTGAGTCTGGCACGCGCCCGACGATAAAGAAAAGCCTGCCGTGTTTTGCCCCATAAACAGCTAAAGCCTTTGGATCTACCGCCGCTTCGTAGCCTGCCCCAGGATTCACCGGACCAAAGTTCGCCCACGAATAAGCGCCAGGCGAGTCGTCTGTGAAGTGCGCAGCACCGGGATACGCGTGCAGATAATATTCGACGGCGACCTGACAACCCTGTCCCTGTGCGTTATCGTAACAAAATATACCATCATCTGGGTGATACTGTTGCTCCAACCAATGAGTTGTAGAATTCCAGTCTTCTACCTGAGCGCTTTGATAATACAGGGGAACATAACGCGCAGCCAGCAGGAATAATACAATCGTCAATCCCACCTGTACCATACGCCAGCGCAACGCAGCAACTCCCAGTCCTACCAGCAGGGCGAGCGCAGGCACAATCGTGACCAGGTAGCGTGAGGAAAAGAGGCGCGTGGGAGTGTACGAGATAACATAACTCGCAATAATGGGTACAACTAGCCAGCATACAAGCGCCAGAGCAACAGGCAAAAAGCCCTGGTATGCCTGCTCACTCTTATCGTCTAGTAGAGCATTACGCTTCAGCAGATCTTTTCCTGCAGGCAAGTAACCGAGGACAGCCATGAGTAGCCCGAGTACACAAAAGCCCGCAAGCAGTAAGAGATAGAACTTGCTGTCCGCACTGATCGTCAGGAAAAGGTGGTAAATATCGCTGAGATGCGGAACAGGCAACCAACCTGTCTTTGATCCATTTCGGCTTATCAGGAGCATAGGTATAATAAGTATGCCAGTTATAACGAGGCTCACAATGAAGCCCGGCAGGCGTCGTATGCTCCTCCGGCGCTCGCCGGGCAAGATAAGCAGACCAGCAAACATAACTAACTGGGCTAACAAGATCAGCAAGCTAAACAGATGGGTGTAGACGGCCAGCGTGGTTGCTACAATATAGCATGCCCAGCAGCGGCGAGGATGAGATGTGCGCGTCAAAGCGGTCAATAGCGCATACCAGGCGACACAGATCAGCAAAAGTTGTAGACTATAAGCACGCGTCTGTTGTGCATAGACGAGTTGGAGATCATTGAGCAGGTAGAGGCCCGCGCCAACAATACCTGCGCTGGTTCCTATGAAACGCCGACCAAGCAAGAAGACAACGACGGTACTGAGTGCTGCAAAAACTGCTGAAGGGAAACGCACTACAAATTCGGTCGCATGTAGTCCCAGCAGACCCGTAAAGCCGAGCCAGAAATGCAGGAACAGATAGTACAGTTCCATATTCGGCTCCGGGCCAGAGATAATATGCAAGAGCAAAGGAAGCGGCTGACGCGCCAGTTCAACTGAAAACGCCTCATCATACCAGATGCTGGGATCACCCAGGCGATAGAGGTTAAAGCCCAACGCTATTATGAAGAGGATGACGCTGATTGCCAGGCGCGCGGGAATGCGCTGCTTGATACGCTGCAAACGAAGTGACAGAGATGGTGTCATATCCTTGAAAGCTGGAATTCTCTGCTTTGCTTGCTCCTTGTTATTATCCACTTGAGTCATTGCGCTGTAACCTTCTTCGCTGCCTGTTCTTCACGATGCCACTTCCGTGCGCACACAAATAGCTCGCGGAAAGCATAGTAGCCCGGCATAACTGACGCAGAACCTGGTGCTACCTTTCCACGCTCTTGTACATGGAAACTAAAACTTCTCGTATGCTAAAACGTATGTTTGATAACTCATGTAACGCCGATAGGATAACTAACCAGATTTGTTACGACTCGTAAACTCAACCGTCGTATTAATACGAAAATCATGCTCTTTTTTCTTTTTATATTATTGATTCTGCTCGCTACTTACAGAAGTGGCGCTATGATCAATACTGTGACTGGTGATGGTACATACTATGGACGTTCTAAAGAAGCACGAAGCAGTTGCCAGAGTGACAAACGGGCAACCGGCTGCTGACACTGTCCCCACTACCCCCCTACCCTCTACTCCTATGCAAACATTCTGGCATAAATGGGGTGAGGCACTGAAACAGGTTTTACCAATCTATATTGCTGTACATGTAGCATTCTTCGTCATCAGTTGCGTCTCCGTCCTCTTCACTATGCCAGATTTTCAATGGAAAGGGCTACCACTGCATACGCTCTGGCAGTCATGGCGTCACTGGGACAGCGGGCATTTCGCAGTCATAGCACAGAACGGCTATGTGAAATTGTATGATACCGCCTTTTTCCCTCTCTTTCCTATGCTTCAGCGGGGCCTGTCTCTCTTGACGCACGGCGATCCTTTCATTGCCGGACTGATTATATCAGATGTGGCGACGTTTGTACTTCTCATAGTGCTCTATCAACTAGTCAGAGAAGATTTCGATGCAGAGCGAGCCTATCATACAGTCCTCTACCTCTCGATCTTTCCTACTGCATTCTTCTTCGCCGCCGCGTACAACGAAGCTCTGTTCCTGTGTTTTGTATTGATTAGTTTCTATAATATGCGGCGCGGACGGTGGTGGCTGGCCGGGATTTTCGGTTTCTGCGCAGGGCTGACACGCTCAGTTGGACTGTTGCTGGTACTGCCCTTCTGTTATGAATATCTGTTACAGCATCAATTCAATCTGAGGAAAATACGCTTCGATGTAATCGGTGTAGTGCTCATTCCTGCTGCTATCATGATCTTCGGACTCTACTGCTACTTGCGTTTCCATGATTTTCTTGCCTTCTCACACGCTGAATTTGAGTGGCATCGTCAGTTGCATGGACCCTGGCACGGCATTCTTGGCTCCATCAAGGCTATACTCATTAGCAGTGGCTTCTTGAGTTTCCAGACCTTGCGCAACTTACTCGATCTCGGACCAGATCTGCTGGTTGGCATGTTGATCATACTCAGTTTCGTCGGTCCCTGGCGTCTCCCACACAAGCTCTGGTCATATGGCATCTACGCAGGTACACTCTATTTCTTCCTGCAACTTTTCCCGGTGGGAGGGACAGGCATCTTCCCGCTGGAGTCGATGGCGCGCTATCTGCTAGAAATTTTCCCTGCCTTTATCGTGATGGCAGGTTTCGCTAAATATCGCATGTTCCATTTAAACTATATGCTTGTTTCAAGCGCTCTTCTCTTCTTCCTCCTTACTCAGTTTCTGACCGGTCACTGGGTATTATAACAAGACGATTCAAACGCCCCGTAGAGGCATGCCTTGCGTGTGCCGAGTCCGTGTGCCCAGTGGCATGTCTTGCACTCTGTCCGCGCACTCGGCACACGCAAGGCATGCCTCTACGGGTGCACGCGCGACTCAATCGCCTGATGTGCAACAACGAAACAATCTGTTATAATAGTCCGGCATCCAAATGAGCGTGGAAGAGAGGACTATTTTTACTATGCCTGAACAATTTAAGGCCCTGCAAGGCTTCAAAGACGTTTTACCTGACGAACAACCCTACTGGCGCTTTGTTGAGCAGACTGCGGCAGAGGTCGCTCAACTTTATGGCTACCGGCGTATCGAGACTCCCCTGCTGGAAGAGACCGCCGTTTTTCGCCGCACGTCGGGCGAAGGGACCGATATCGTTGATAAAGAGATGTATAGCTTCGATGATCGCCCGGATAAAGAGGGACGTGCGCTTAATCTCTCACTGCGACCAGAGGGGACTGCCGGTGTTGTGCGCGCATACCTGGAACATGGGATGTTCAAGTTGCCACAACCGGTCAAACTTTATTATATGAGCGAGCCGATGTTCCGTCACGATAAGCCACAGGCAGGCCGTTATCGTGAACATCATCAGTTTGGATGCGAGGCGCTGGGCGAGACAGATCCGGCAATCGATGCAGAGATGATTGGTCTGCTCCACCAGGTCTATACACGCCTGGGACTGAGACATATCCGTGTCTATATCAATAGCATCGGTGATCGCAACTGTCGCCCACAATATATTGAGGCGCTGAAGGATTACTATCGTCCTTTACTTGCCGATTGCTGCCAGGACTGCCAGGCACGTTTCAATAAGAATCCACTGCGCCTGCTCGATTGCAAAGAGCCACAGGACCAGGCAAAGATCGCCGGCGCACCAAAGAGCGCCAACCATCTCTGTGATGCCTGTCGTGAACACTTCGCGGCAGTACAACGCTTCCTGGAGTTCTATCAGGTACCGTTCTCGCTTGATCCATTGCTGGTGCGCGGCCTGGACTACTATACACGTACTGTTTTTGAGTTCACATCTGAGATCGACAAAGTAGCCTTGAATGGCGGCGGACGCTATGATGGCCTCGCAGAGATACTCGGAGGCACGCCAACACCTGGTATTGGTTTTGGAGCTGGCATCGAACGTATCATTCTGGAGCTCAAGCGACAGGGTATCACACCACCAGCAGAGCGCCAAGCGCAGGTCTTCGTCACTTACTTTGATAGAACCGAAGAACTCAAGAATGCGGCGGTACAAATTACTGCTGAACTGCGTCATGCGGGTATCAAAGCCGAGATGAGCTATGGTGATCGTAGCCGCAAAGCCCAGATGAAACAGGCTAATTCTTCTGGTGCCGCCTATGCCGTCCTGATCAAAGAGGACGAACTTCTTAACGATCTCGTCACCGTTAAAGATCTGCAAGCCGAGGGTATGGATATCGAGAGTAAGCAGGTTCAGGTGCAACGCGATGCACTGATTGAGTACTTCACAAGGTAGCCAACTCAGTTCCCAGCAGATCCTGCGTCTGTTTCTGCTGCCTTGCTGCTCTGTATATCGGTCTCAAACTTGCTGGCCTTGTCTTGCAGGCCCTTGATCAACAAATTTGGCGCTAAACCGAAGATGGCGGCTGCAAAGAAGAGAAACGCATCCATATGAAAAATTTTATCCAATGACATTTGCTGCGCTGTAGTGTCACCTATAGTATTCGCAAGCATTACCGTTAGCATCACACCGCCTACCCCGGCAAGACCGGAGAGCATCGGAGTAGCAACTAAACGAGCGGTAGCAAAGCCGAAATCGTCAACGGCAGAACCTGCCACAGACTCACGATAGAACCTGCCAAACAGACCTGTTACCGCCCCAACCAGGTAGAAAGCCGTTGCCGCTATAATGCCTGCGGAAGGATTATCTATAGCCGAAGGATTATTTATGCCAGGAGTATTCGCTATCAAAATTGTAAGGCTAAGCAGAATATGCGTTACTATACCCGTAATAACAATTGATCCAAGCAGCCTGTTTCGTGCACGCACGATCCCTTCCCAGCTCTTATCGCGGAAGTCGTTGAGTGTACGCCTCACCTCACGAAGGGCCACACGCGCCAGCTTTTCTGCCTCATGCTGATCTACCTTGCTCTCGCTGTCGCTTAAATGATTCTCCTGTATCAACTGATTGAGAGCCTTCTGCTTAAAAGCTTCTGTCAACTGGTTAAAAGTTGTGTCACCCTTATCCGGCTGATGCTCTTTGAAGTACACATCAGCGGCTGGTTGAATCACCGATACTGCTTGCAGAAGCTTATCGAGTAGCTCATCTTTTCTGCTAATCGTAGAGCCCTGAATAGCCAGCTTGTCATGAATCGCTCCACGGATAACCTCTTCCGCAGGCTGCGACTCGATGAGGGCTTCTTCCGCATGATGGAGCAAACGCCATGCATTGATATATCCCATGCCTGATAGCCACAGCAGACCAACCGGAGACTGGTGTAACATCGTACTGATATCAATGTAGCATGTGTAAGCCTCACTGAGCGTCTTCTGATTGTATCCCTTGCTCATATTCTTAGCATTGATAGAAGCTAACTCATTGACCTTCTCTACAGCAGCCTTGATATCTCCAAACTTCTGCAGCCCCTCGCATTCGCTATCCGCATCCTCTATGGCAAGATCCGCTTTTAACTGGCACAAACGGCTTCTGAGTAGACCATAACTGCGCGGATTTGCGGCTTTAGCGGTTGCAAAAAAACTGAAGAAAAATCCTGCAATAGCCCATATGAGCACAGTAATAATAGTGCTGCCGAACAGAGGAAGCACCCTTGAGGTTCGATCAAGCCCAAACAAGTGGTATGGGTGTACTATATAGATTGCCACCATCATCACCGAGGCAGCAAAAGGTACCATTACGCCTATGAGTGCAAGGGCACCTGCACAGGCTGCCGCACATATTTTCACGCGATCGAAGAATGTACGCTCCGCTCTGATTATTGCTTTCAGGCCTGTGTTAACAGGCTCAGTTTTTACACCGGGCTTTAAAATCGACAATGTATTGCTATCGCCATCCACATCAGCTTGAGTTACCTGCTTATTTATGACCGGCTCCATATCTTTAGACTCCCATCTTCTCACTACCCATCGCCAACCACACCAGCTATTTCTATCTATGATGCTCATTATACGTTCGACATTCACTACATATAATTTTAATTTTTTAGCTGAAGGGATACAAGCTTATATTTCTCTAGACGGGACAAAATAGGAATTTTAGCAGATGAATTTGTGAGAACAGCCTATCTGACTCTTATACCAGTCTTGTACCAGTTGAGAGATGGACACGTCCAACAATCTTGATACTTTTTTAACACGACTCATACCACAGATATGTTATATATGATATAAGCGCAACACAATCTATGTCGGAAATACTGTGATCACGTCGCCCATCCGGTCTCTCTGACTAGCTGCGCAAAGCATAAAATAACGGGTTGCACCAGCGGTAACCCGTTATTTTATACACGTCTTCTATTGTTTTCCTGGCAGATCCTCATCGTCTTCTTCCGTGATGGAATAGGGTGGTACTTCGATAGGCACACGATAAGGCCCGGAGGATTGATTATCCTGCTGATTCTGCTGCGCTTCTCTCTGAGCTGGCGTCAACAGGTCATTGGAGATGGCTTTCACCAGGCGTTCGATACGATCCCAACGTGCGGGGAAGCGATCGGAATAAAACTTCTCTCTGCCCTCACCGTCATAGATGTAGAGTGCATAATCCTGGTTGTTGTAGCGATATTGCACGCCGGTGTAAGTGATACGAACCAGTTCGATGACCTGCAAGGTTGCACGCGAAGCAGCCTGTGGATCAACATTGGACTTCGTCGGGCTTGCACTTTCGGACTGCACCAGTTCAACAGTCGCATGCCATACGTCCATTGGCACGCCCTCAGGAGGGGCTTCGGGATAGAGTGTCTCGTTGACCTCGTCGTTATAGATAAGGTCACCATTGGCTTTAATCAGTTGCTGCACCGGGATAGGACTCTCGCCAATGATGCGCGTCTCTGTACGCAGGTCGAAGCGACGTACAATCTCACGATGGCGCACGATCTTTCCCGTTCGGCCACAGGTGGTACACGGGGACATCTTGGCACCCTGGCAGACATCGCACACACGCTTACCATTGCCACAGGTGCAATCAACCTCGCCCTTCACACAGTCAGGGCAGGGAATCGTCGGCCCTTTAGCCGCTGGATCAGTATCAACGGGATTGGGGATCGGCACACCCTGCTGACGGATGCCCTCAAAGACATCGGAGACCTTTCCACCAACCGAGCTGGCTACATTATCGGCCTGCTTCTTAAAGAATGTCTTCTTCTCGCCCATCGACCAATCGGCTATATAGCCACGACCACGGCAAGTTGTGCAGCGCTTCTTGGTCCGTCCCTTACAATCGGGACAGACAACCCAGCCCTTTCCAGTACAGTTGGAACATAGCACATGACCTGTACCATTACAAGCCGTACAGGAAACGATCTCGTCCAATCCCTCCAGGCGTGCGCGCGTCGAGGGGGCTTTCAGACCAACGACTGGTGGCAACTCGTAATCCCACGCGGGCAGGAGCGGCTTCGGTACGGCAGTCGTACGACCAGTATATGGCTCCGAGACGATCTCCAGATTGCGCGTCTCCCAGCGTGTCTCCAGCGTTAGCTCCCATACCTCATTATTGCTCCACGAAACCAGGTCCATATAGGTACCCAGATCGCGCGCCACGCGCCAGTTCTCATTGCTCCACAGATTTATAAGCTGGCGGATACGCTGCTCCTCGACATTATCCGCCTGCCGTGGCGTAGGAACGGTCTGAGCCTGCTGCCAGTAGTCGCCCGCCTTGTCAACAACCTTCTTAAAACGCTGCGTCGCCTCGCTCGCGCCTTTCGTTACAACACGCCGGATATCTTCTATACGCTTGTCTATATTATCTTGATTATTTGGATCAGGCTGACCACTGTTAGTAGCACCCGGGTCCTGCCCATACTCGTCGCCCATGAGTTCATGCCTCCCTTATATGGATATAATGCCTTGCACCTTCGCAATAACATCGTATTGCTCATCTCTTACTCTATATACGCCTCACTAATACACGGGTTGTAACACGGCTTTATAGCAGAGTCGGCTACCCCTCAACATAGGTTTGTATAAGATGCCTGGCAAAAGCTTTGTTCATGTTTACCCCATCACTTGACTACAACAAAGGCACAATTTCCTGCTGTGCGGGCACTCCTGTAACCTCAGCATCGTTCTCCAAAATTAGCAAGTTGACCTCGCTGCGTATACCGAATTCGGGCAGATAGATGCCGGGTTCGACCGAGCAGCAGGTATTGGGCAGCAAGAGACGCTCATCCTGCGTCTCGAAGTTGTCCAGATTAGCACCGTTGCCGTGCTCGAAGGTTGTGATGCTATGGCCTGTACGATGTACGAAGTAGTCCCCATAGCCAGCGCGGGCGATTACGGCACGCGTTACGTCATCGACCTGGCGACCTTCAACGTGTTCACCGGCGGCCAGGCGCTCACGTACAAAGGCAATGCCTGTATCACGGGCACTCTGCACAAGTTCAAAGACCTCACGTTGACGAGCAGGAATCTCATCGCGTGTACCAGCAAAGGCTACCCAGGTATAATCAGCATAGACGGCGTCTTCCCGGGGGAAACGCGCCCAGAAGTCGAAGAGAACCAGATCACCACGCTGAATAGGACTGGACGATGCGCCAGTCGGTTCGTAATGTGGATTGCCACTATTGGCATTCACAGCCACAATCGGCGGCTCCGACACACTTAATCCAGCCTGCTCTATCAGCGTCACAAAACGTTGTTGGACCTGGTATTCAGCGAGCACTACTCCCGAGAGCAGATCGTTACCCAGTTCCGCAAACAGTTTATCTTTCGCGGCTATCAGTCGTCGTCCAGCCTCACGATGGCTGTGTATCTGTGCTTCGCTCAGTTGCGCCACAAACCGCTGCGACAGATTCGCCGAGCTGATGACCTCGACAGCAAAGGAACGGATCAGTTCCAGCGTACCGGCATCAACACGCGCAATATAGGGGATGGCGTTCATAGGTGAGTATTCCATCGCCACGCGCCTTCTACCTTGCAAAAGTGTGTGCAGATGTGCATGCATCTCCTGCCAGGTACGGAAAACCAGGCGCTCACCGGGCAGCGAGCGCAGCACGTGTGGCTCAACCGCGCTCACCAGGGCAATTGGCACACCATCGGTGGGCACGAAATAGAACCAGCGCCGCGTATACATATCTTCAAGAGGAAGTTCCAACACCTGGTACGCAATAGGATTTGATTTACGAAAATCATAAAAAAGCCAGCCATCTAGCATTTCATCATGTAAAGCCCTTTGAATACGTTCAAGATCCATTTCAAAATCCTCCCGCTCAGAAAAGATGATGCTATTGTATCACTCACAAAAACTCCAGATATTCCGCATCTCACTCAAATTTGTGAATTGACAACTGGCAATTTTCACTTTCTCCGTTATACTATGCTTGAGGGCATATCAAGAAGCCCGGCAATCCAAACGTTGAAGGGTAATATAAATTTATGGATGACGAACCAACCATTAAACTAAAAAAGGATCCCGCTCAATCTGCGCAACTACCCTCTATCCCACAAACCGATGCAAACCCGGTGGCACCAAGACCTTTTCGCGTCATCCCTGAGACGCCCTACTCTCCCTTTCTTCTAAAGGGGAAAAAACGACGCAAGGCAAGTCCGCTGCGCATCGCACTAACCATCTTCCTGACCTTCATTATACTGGTTGGTGGCGCACTCGCTATTGGTTACATCTTCTATTATAAAAATATACAACAACCAGTTTCACAGTTTATTCGCCCGGTCAGCCGGGGTAGCGATGAACCGCAATTAAATACAACCCCTTCATACGATGCAATCGATGGACGCTCCTGGAATCTTCTCTTGCTAGGAAGCGATAATGATAACAAATACACCTTTCCAGCCGTCCTGACCCAGGTTATGATGGTCGTCCATGTCGATACTGTTAACAAAACCGTCTCTATGGTCTCTATTCCGCGTGACTCCTGGGTCTCTGTTCCGGAGATAGGTGGTATGCATAAGATCGACCAGGCATTCTTCCTGGGCGTGAACCAGCATAGTAAATTCGAGGATGGTGTACGCAGCGCACGCCTCACTATCGAACAGGATTATGGCATTCCCATTGATCGCTATGCCTGGATTGGTCTGAGCGGCTTTGCCCGAGTCATCGATACACTTGGAGGCGTCGATATAGATGTCACGCATCCGGTTGTTGACGATAATTACCCCGACGATACAGGTAAGGGAACGGACCCCAACAATCCTTACGCATACAAGCGCTTATACATCCCACCGGGTCCACAACACATGGATGGGCTGCAGGCTCTGGATTATGTGCGTTCGCGCCACTCTGATCTTGTGGGCGATATCGGGCGTACGCTGCGCCAACAGCAGATACTGGAAGCGCTCAAGAAGAAACTCAACGTAAGCAGCGTCATAACTCACCTCTCCGACCTGCTCAAAGATATGAGCGGTCAGGTCTATACCGATCTTAGTGAGCAGGAGATGCTGGCCTTTGCAAACTTCGGGCGTACACTAGATAGCCAGTCCATCAATCGCCTTACGCTGGGACCAGGCAGTGGCAGTCAAGATTTTGGCCAGTACGCGAGCGTCTACGATCCTTCTGCTGGCTCCAACCAGGACGTGATTATTCCCAACTGCGCGAACATTCAGCCAGCGATAAGCCGCATCTTCCAATCTGGTTTCTTTGGTGGCTGCAATGTGACCACTACGGGTTGATCTTGTAGCGACAATAACTTGTACACTTTTCGGGAGTGGCATTTGAAGAGTCTGGTATACTATCAGTAAGTGTCATAAGAGTGACAGGAGAAAAAATATGGCAGCACGAACTTTTAGCGCTGTTCTTCATCAGGAAGGCGATCTCTACGTTGCGGAGTGCCCAGAGGTAGGCACTGTTAGCCAGGGGCATACAGTTGAGGAGGCGATTACTAATTTGAAAGAAGCTACTGAATTATATCTCGAAGAGGTGAAGTTACCTGAGATTAAACGCGCATTGTTTACCACCTTTGAGGTAAATATAGACATTTCATAAACCAGAGAGGTTACTTTGATCGAGCACCAATGGGGCGAGGTGTGCTACCTGCAATTTAGCCACTACCGTCAGTTTCCAGGTCTTATACATGGTATCTTTACACGTCAGGGAGGATACAGTCCGGCACCATACTCCAGCCTCAATACCTCCACACCACCTTTCAAACAAGGAGATAGCATCGATAACGTTATACGCAATCGCACACTGGCATTACAGGCACTCGATCTTGCGCATTATCCGTGCGTTACGCTGTGGCAGATTCATGGGGCCGATATTGCGATCTTTGATACACAGGCCGAGTGGCGCACCGACTGGGCATCTCACTCCTATTACGAACGTACATGGACCCCGCGATCTATACATAAGGCCGATGCCTTAATCACAAAAGAGCGCAGCGCAGCCATCGCTCTTTCCTTTGCCGATTGCGTACCCATCCTGCTCTACGATCCTGTAGAACAGGTCATTGGCCAGGTGCACGGCGGTTGGCGTGGTACTGCACGTGGTATCGTCGCCGCTGCAATAGATGCAATGAACGAGCACTTTGGCTGCCTGCCACGCAACATCTACGCAGGCATCGGTCCCGCAATTGGGAGCTGCTGTTATGAAGTGAGTGAGGCCGTCCAGCAGCTATTCCTGGGCCACCTACAATTCGAAACAATGCCCACGCTTGAGCAATATCGCTCCCTCGTCAATGAATCGGCGGTCTTCTCTACGCTGTCTCTATCTGGCAGAACAAGCCTGCGCCTGGACTTGCAAGCAACAAACCGCAACCAGTTACTCATGGCAGGACTACTGCCCGACCACATCGAAGTGATGGAAATCTGTACCTGCTGCAATAGAGATCGTTTCTTCTCTCATCGTGGAGAACAGGTCAGGACCGGGCGTTTTCCAGTGCTTATGGCGCTCTCATGAATGACGGAGAACCAGCTCCCGCTGTTGTCGTAGGCTGGTCCTGCACCCCAAAGTCGCTGGCTTGCTCCAGTAACGACCAGAAAATCTCATCGGTTGCTCGTTTATCACCTGGATGGAGCGTAACTGTTGAGCACCCGCCTTGCAACACATTCACTTTCAGGAGGGAAGCACGACTGCGTAAAAATGTGAGCTGGTATTCAGCGATAATATACAGGGGACACACCTGATGCCTGGGTGCTGGCGGCAAAGAAAGCATATGATAGTAAAGTTGCTGGACCAGCAGCGGACGCTTCACCATCTCCTGTGCAGAATCGTCATTAAAACCTGGAGAACGAACTATCAATAACCTGTCCGGTGCCGCCCTATGCAGCGCAGGAGGCGTAAAAGCACACGTAACGAATAAAGATACGGTGACAACGAAAAGTAGTAGCAATGGACGTTTTGCGTTCATAAAAATCTCCTTCTTTCCACCTTCATCAGCGACAAACGTTCCCTATAGATGGGCATGCGACAATCTTTTCCTGGCCAGAATGGATATATGACTCTATAATTTCAGTATACTCGTGGGGCCAAAAAGCTTATTCTGCGGACGGATTTTGTGGATACATTGCCTGAGGTTGCTCATAATCCGGAGATAATTGTTGGCGTTGTGCGTGTTCGCCTTCCGAATATATAGGAGGTGCGTCATTACGCTGGTTTGGTGGAGCAGGCGGTGCCTGGTAGCCTTGTCCATAGGATCGGTAGGAAGCTTCTCGTGGTGCTTCATAATTTTGGTAAGAAGCTTGCGGCTGTGCATAGTACTGATAAGCACTCTGTTTCGATTGCATTGAGCGACCGACAAAAAAGTAAATCAGCGCACCAATAAAATGCGTAAAAACTATAAGGAGCACCCATAAAGCCTTCTGCATATCGGAGATTTTTTTGTTCATGACACAATCAACCAGCATCCATATCCAGAAAACCGTGCCCAGGATCGAGATACCGCTGACACATATGATGAAAAAAACCAGGCCAGAAAAGAACATCGGCATAGAGCACCTCCTTTCGTCAAAAATTTTCGTTTCTAAGACGCGCTTATATTAACATGATCACCCCATAAGATCAAACCTTTTCCTATGTGGTACTCAAAAGAGCTGAACGTTGTTCATTGCAATAACATTGGCAATGGGTCATAGAGATATTCGCCGCCCTCAGACACGTGAAACCGTTGGCGCATTCTCGCATCAGGCTTGCGGGAAGGGCTTCGCGCCTCCCCCGCAAGCCTGGAAAGCCAGTTCGCCAACGGCGTCGATTGCTCGGGGAACTCCTCCCTGGCCATCGTCAGATCAGATATCCTCGTCTTCCATCTAGCAAGGGATCATTGGCCACCCTCGTACTTGAACGAGAGCTCTATCCTCACGCGGTAGGCAAGAGGCTTCCCCGGCTCGATATGGACGTCTTGCTCCAGAATGCGAGCGACCCGAATGTCTCGCAAGCTCTGTGAAGCCCGCTCGATGGTGACAGCCGCCGCCTTCTCCCACGATTCGGTGCTGGTCCCTACCAGTTCGATCAGCTTGTAAACACTATCTGGCATATTGCTCTCCTTGTACTCCGATGTCAGTAATCAGGAGTCAGCTTCTTGACTCTTGATCCGCCTTCTTAAAACGAACGTACGCTGGAAGCGGGCCGTGATCCGCAGGCTACTCCACCTCCCTGACGGAACGACTGGCCTCACGCAGAGCCTGCATGTGCTGCTCATAGTCGAGCCTGTAGATAGCACGCACATCAAAGCTCATGAGGTCCATATACGGTTGCAGGAACGCTGTGAGATCCTGAGCGGTCTCGGTCTCCACCAATAAGAAGCCTGCCCCACCCCCAGCTAAATTATACCATCCCTTGATGCGCTCAGGGGCATTCAATCCCGCATCGTGCTGCTGCACAACCCGCTGCGCGACCAATTGGCGGGTCGTCTGGGGATACCAGGTAAATGCGCAATACCAAAGCATGCATGCTCCTTTCTCGTGGCCTATTTGGCGTGCCGTGAGCACGCCGATTCATATCTTCTCTATATCATATGCAGAGAGGATGCGCAATAGGGAAAACCACAAAACCCATGGCAACCTCTTTTTTTCTCATCAGAGGAATCGGTCGCGTTCGTGGAGGTCGCTGCAGGATGATGGGAAAAAGGATCCTATTCAGACACCCTTTCCTGCTGTCTGATGGTTCTCAACACCGATATATGGTATAGTCACAGGGTCGGAAGTTCTTCTCACACGCTCATCAAGGAGAAACTTATGCCTGAATCACGCACCTGTCAATTGCCCAAGAGCACAAGGCTTTTCTGCACTGACATCCATCCCATCGGCCTGGCCGAGCCGCTGCAGTGTCACGGCACCGCTATCGTCATCTCCAGCATATCCGAACTGGGAGGTCGATGATGGTAGAACATCCTTCCTTTACGGTAGAGGAGTGGAGCGTCCGCGAGAGGGAACTCCACCTCGACACTCTGGCGCAGACCGAGGCCGTTTTCGCTCTCTCCAATGGACACATCGGACTGCGGGGCAACCTCGACGAGGGAGAGCCACACGGTCTTCCCGGCACCTACCTGAACTCCTTCTACGAACTCCGCCCTCTACCCTATGCGGAGGGTGGATACGCCTACCCCGAGTCTGGACAAACAGTTATCAATGTCACCAACGGCAAGCTCATCCGCCTCCTTGTCGATGATGAACCCTTTGACGTTCGCTATGGCGAGATCCATGATCATGAGCGGGAGCTCGACTTGCGCAATGGGGTGCTTCGTCGCAGCGTCCACTGGACCTCCCCTGCAGGGCACGCGGTCAAGGTCTCGTCCGTACGCCTGGTGTCGTTCACCCAGCGGGCCATCGCTGCGATCAGCTACGAAGTCGAGCCGCTGACCTCTCCGGTGCGGATCGTCGTGCAGTCTGAACTGGTCGCCAATGAGGCGCTACCGGCCCAGAGTACGGATCCTCGGGTGGGTGCCGCGCTCGCATCCGCGCTCGAGTGCGAGGAGCTCCTGGCTCAGGGCACTGTCGGATTCATGGTCCATCACACCCGGATCAGCGGCCTGCGCATCGGGACGGCGATGGACCACCACGTCGAGGGGCCACCCTCGATGGTGGTCGCGTCGGAAAGCTACCCTGACGTGGTCCGCATGACTGTCACCGGACGGCTCAAGCCAGGCGAGCGGCTGCGGATCATCAAACTCATCGCTTATGGCTGGTCGAGCCTGCGCTCGCGGTCGGCAATCCTCGATCAGGTCATGGCCGCGCTGTCGGCAGCACGCTTGACTGGCTGGGAGGGCCTGCTGGCCGAGCAGCGAGCCTATCTGGATAACTTCTGGGCGGGTGCAGACGTCGAGCTGGAGGGCGACCTGGAGATCCAGCAGGCGGTACGTTTCGCCCTCTTCCATGTTCTGCAAGCGGGATCGCGTGCGGAGCGACGACCCATTGCGGCAAAAGGGCTGACGGGCCCCGGCTATGATGGTCACGCCTTCTGGGACACGGAGGCCTATGTCCTTCCGGTGCTGACGTTGACCCTCCCGCACGCCGCCGCCGATGCACTTCACTGGCGCTACTTGATTCTCGATCAGGCGAAGGAACGTGCGCGGCAACTGGGGTTGCGCGGGGCCGCCTTCCCCTGGCGGACCATCCGGGGGATAGAGTGTTCGGGGTACTGGCCTGCAAGCACAGCCGCATTCCATATTAATGCGGACATCGCCTACGCCGTAGCCCACTACCTCGAAGCGACTGGCGATACTACGTTCGAGGAGGAGGTGGGACTCGAGTTGCTCGTCGAAACGGCGCGGCTGTGGCGTTCTCTGGGATACTACAATACCGCCACCGACCAGTTCCGCATCGATGGCGTCACCGGGCCAGACGAGTACAGCGCCCTCGTCGATAACAACGTTTACACCAACCTCCTGGCCCAGCACAACCTGCGCTGGGCGGCAAAGGTAGTGCAGCGCCACCCCGAGAAAGCACGCGCCCTCGGCGTGGCCCCCGAGGAGCCCGCTAGCTGGCGCGAAGCAGCTGAGAAGATGCTTATCCCGTACGACGAACGCCTGGGAGTAACCTCACAAGACGAGTTGTTTACCAGGCATGCGGTGTGGGACTTCGCTGGCACCGCTCCGAACCAGCATCCTCTGTTTTTGCACTTTCCGTACTTTGACCTCTATCGCAAGCAGGTGGTCAAGCAGGCCGACCTCGTTTTCGCGATGCTGGTACGCAGCGACGCGTTCACGCCAGAGCAGAAGGTGCGCAACTTCGCGTACTACGAGCCGCTGACCGTACGCGACTCCTCGCTGTCGGCATCCGTACAGGCCGTCCTCGCCGCTGAAGTGGGCCAGCTCGATCTCGCCTATGACTACCTGGCCGAAGCGGCGTTCATGGACCTGCACGACCTGGCGCATAACGTGCGGGACGGGCTCCACATTGCCTCCCTGGCGGGGGCGTGGATGGCGCTGGTCTCAGGGTTCGGTGGGATGCGCTTGCGAGGCGGCTTGCTCTCCTTCTCGCCGCGGCTGCCGGATGCGCTGACACGACTCACCTTCCACCTTCTGTTCCGCGGCTGCCGTCTGCGCATCGAAGTGACAGCGAGAGACGCGACGTACCGCCTGCTCGAAGGCTCGTCGTTGCAGATACGCCATTACGGCCAGGAGCTTCTCCTGTCGGGAGAAGGAGCGGTCACGCGCCCCATTCCGGATATCCAGGCGGGACCACGACCCACCCAGCCTCCAGGACGTGCACCGGTCGCGCGAGCACGGTCCACAAGGAAGTCGGAATAGGTTCGCTATGGCGACGCTTTTGCAACGTACTCTGAGCAGAAATAACCTCTATTAGATGCCGAGGTTATTTCTGCTCAGAGGCTTCTCCCTTCATGCAGAACCAGGGACCGCGTCGATCAGTCGAGCGGCACGGTTTGCGTGGCTTTGCGAGTCCGGGTCAAGACCAGTTGTCGTATCATATCATCTTTTTCTGTTATCTCTCTGCGCAGGCGGTCCAATTCGGATTCCCGAACTGGACGAATCCTGAAGCCTCTTTCTGTTGGCCTGCCACAATTGGGGCAAAAATCTGTGGTATCAGAGAACTGAAGGCCACAATACAGACAATCCTTTGTCATACGTGTTCTCCTCATCTTTACTCCGTTATCGACGCGGATAGCACCTTTGAATGTTCCCCATCTCACGCATGCTATCCAACTCCTGTTTTGTTTGGGCATCCTTCCCTTAATAGGATAGAATATGCATCTCACGGCTCCGTCACAGTAACGCGGTGCACTTTCACAACATCGTTACACTTTCTCTTCATTATCAGTGCTATTAGGAGCCTATAACCTCGCATAAGTCTCGAACGTACTACCTATAAGACCATAGTAGCATTATCAGTCAGCAGCAGAGAGATACACAAACGTGCTAGATAACCACCCGATAAGCGACCAGGAACGCATAGCAACCAACATCACGGCTGTACGCGCCACCATCAGCAGGGCAGCGCAACGAGCAGGGCGTCGTCCCGAAGAGATTACTCTCATAGCCGTTTCAAAAATGAAACCTGTAGCGCTGGTCAAAATGGCATATAATTTAGGGGTCACCGACTTTGGTGAGAACCGTGTGCAAGAAGCGCTCCCTAAGATTGCTGAGTTTCGCCCACTGGATCTCCACTGGCATATGATCGGGCACTTGCAAAGTAATAAGGCGCGTAAAGTGGTGAGTTCATTTGATTATGTACAGAGTGTTGATTCGCTGCATCTTGCACAGGCCCTGGATCACTATGCGGAAGTAGAACACAGACAACGTCTGCCGATTCTGTTGGAGGTCAATATCTCAGGTGAGCAAAGTAAGGCGGGTATTGCAGCAGCTGAGGTGGCAGCTCTGGCTCGCCAGGTTGCGGCTCTTCCGCACCTGGATGTCCAGGGCTTGATGACAGTTGCACCACAGGTAGAGAATCCTGAAGAGGTACGCCCCGTCTTTCGCGCTCTCCGCACTCTACGGGACCATTTACGGAACGAGCTACCGGATTGTTCATGGCAACATCTATCTATGGGCATGACTGATGATTATAGTATAGCAATTGAAGAAGGTGCCACCATCGTTCGCATCGGGCGGGCGATCTTCGGTGAACGTATCTACAAAGGAGATCAGTAAATGAAGCTCGACGATCTGTTCTTTAGCCGCCGCATCCGCCAGAATCATGCCCTGGAGCATGCCACTATCACTATTCTCAGCAACCGCCTCCCCGATCTACGCGTCAGCGCACGCTCGAGTTCGGATGGCTTTATCATCTTTGGGGATGTGGACCTGGGAGAACTGCGCATTGCGCTGGATGAAGCACTGACCCGCCTGCAGGCCGGTGAAGCGGAACTCGCGATCCATCCTAACTGTGGCACCAATCTCGCCGTCGGCATCTCATTGATTACCATCGGCACCATGCTGGGCCTGGCATCCAGCCAGATACGTACACGCGTCACTACAGCAGCAGTCTCGTCTATCGCAGGCTGGGCCGCAGCACGTCCTCTTGGCGAATATGTTCAGCGCCACTTTACCACACTACCAGATTTGCAAGGTGTACGCGTCACCGAGATCGCACGCCGCAAGTTCCTGGGCATGACTTTTGTTGAAGTACGTACGGTACAGGAGTAATTGTAATGCCATTGTTTACGCCGCCGTTTCCTATTCTCAGCTTCCTTGTGAAGTATGGCATCGGAGTGATTATCCTGGCAATGCTGATTCGCGCAATCGCATCCTGGTTTCGCCTCGACGAACGCTATGCCTTTATTCGCTTCCTGGCTCGCCTTACCGATCCGTTCATTACACCAGTACGCCGCGTTGTGCGCCCGGTGGGAATATTCGATCTATCGTTTATCGTGACATGGTTCCTGCTCGTCGTCATCCAGCAGCTCCTGCTACAGGCACTTCCTGTCGGATGGTAAGCCCATGCTGATTACGATACGCGTTATCCCTCGCAGCAGCAGAAATACGCTCGAATGGGACCAGGGAACACTCAAAGCACGCCTGACGGCTCCTCCCGTTGATGGAGCCGCCAATACCGCCCTGATCAATCTGCTGACCGAACGTCTCTCAGTGCCACGTCGTACCATCAGCATTGTGCGCGGAGAAACCAGCCGCACCAAAACCGTGGAGATCGCAGATCTGTCGCAGGAAGAATTAGAGCGCAAACTACAATCCCCGTAGAGGCATGCCTTGCGTGTGCCGCGTGTCCGTTCATAGCACGTTTAGAGTGCATCTAGACACGCGGCACACGCAAGGCATGCCTCTACGGGGATTAACATCACGGTTTAGCCGCCAACCTGCAGATTTCCCGCCCCCAGGGCCTCCATCTGGATGTGCCCGTCCTGGCTCACCGATAGGATCAGCACGGCCTTGTTGACGGGATCGCCAGTATTGGGATCAAAGGCAATCTGCCCGCTGGCTCCCTGAATTGCCCGCCCACCCGTAATACTGGCAAGCCCTTGCTTCAGTTTATCGGGTGTCAGCCCCTGCTTCTGCCCACCAAGCCCGTTCTTACTTCCATTCAATAGTGCTAATGTCGCATCATATGCAAGCACCACATTGTAAGCTGCACGTGTGAAACCGTACGGATTAGGCACGGGACTATTGTTAGGATTGTAGGTGGCAGGGTAGTCCTTGTAGAAGGCTGGTGCCTGAGCACTCTTGCCAAGCACACTCCACTCATCAGGATAGGAGAATGCCGTAAAGCGCAGACGACTGAACTTGGAGCCGACTCCCGGATAACCTGCCAGGTTGTAGAGCGCGTCACCGCCTAGCACTTGCAAATTGCTACTGCTGGGCAGACCCGACAGTAACGTATTAACATCCGTTGAATAGCCAGCAAAGTAGATCAGGTCTGGCTGCGGATTGCTAGCAAGCGCCTGGTGCATCGCTGCTGAGATTGAATTCGCATTCCCTTTGGTGTAGTTCACCACGTTGACTTTTCCACCACCTTGAGTGAATTGCTGTTCGAAGCCACTGGCCAGGCTGCTACTATACGCATCGCTCTGGTCTTCAAACAACGCCACATTTGTAGCATTGAGCTTCTGTTTCGCATAGAGTGCTCCAACTGCCGCCTGACTCTTATCCGGAGGTGCCACGCGGAAGAAGTATGGAGACACTCCACTTAGCTGGTTGCTCGAAGCGGTTGATGACACCATTGGGATCTTTGCCGGGCCCAGGATATTGACGGCATTTGCCGTCTGACCGCTATAAGGCCAGCCCATCACACCCACTATCGTCTGGTCCTTCTGGGCGGCTTGTACAATCTGATTAGCAACGGCTTTGACGCCATTGACATCATCGCTGCCAGAGTTCGCTATGAGCAAGCGCACCTCGACCCCGCCGAGCAAAGCGCCGTTATTGGCATTGAATTCCTTTTGTGCGATGTAAGCTCCTTGCAGATTATCGCGCCCGACCTGTACCCGGTCTCCTGAACCGGTAAGCATCGTTCCTACGATCAGAGTGATATAGGGCACACCAGAGGTTTTTACGCGCTGATTCTCCAGGTAAATCAAGGGTTCTGCATCGTTCGTCGCCTTGCTATTTGCAGAATGCCAGAGCGACTGGGCAGTGCCAATATCGCCAGAGGCAAACGCGGTCGCCGCCTGGCTCTTGAGGGAGCCATCATCACTGCGGCTCGTATCGAAGGCAGCGGAGCCCTCAGAGATACCAATCGTTTCGCCGTTCACGGTCGTTACACCAATGCCATTACCTGATGTCGGAATCGTCGCAACTGGTGTTGATGGCGCTGGCGTTGCATTGCCACTTCCGCCAGTATTACTACCATTAAGACGTGGTAAAACGAAAAACGCGGCAGCAATAATTCCTACAACCACTATCAGTAACAGGAAGCTAAAGACGAGGTAGTTACCACCACGCTGTTTCTGCTGTGCAGGAGGGCGGCCATACGCTCCTGGTTGTGAAGGCGGATAAGGTGCCTGAGCGCCAACCTGCCTCTGTGCTCCATAAGGGGCGGATGGCTGTGCTGGACGTGTTCGATTGATAGGAACGGGCGCGCTGGGCGGTATAGGTGTACGTGGATTTGGTTGTGGACGTGGTGCGGTCATGGGTCCCGACGCACCAAGTATGTAGGTGCTCGTGTCGCCAGTCGAACCAAAGTGAGTTGCCAGGATCTCGTCGATATCACGCTTCATCTCAGCCGCACTTTGATAACGATTACCCACATTGATCTGCAACGCATGCTCCAGTACCCGCTCAATATCGTATGTGAGCTGCGAGTTCAGCGTGCGCGCAGGCGGATACGCAAACGGCGGATATTCACGCGGATCACGGTTCGTCAACACATGGTGCAACGTCGCCGCCAGCGCGTAGATGTCGGAACGACCATCGGCATTCCCCTGATATTGCTCAGGTGGCGCGTATCCAGGCGTTCCCAGAGCCGAAGTCTGCTTACGTTTCGCATTCTTCGCCTCATCCGCACGGGCAATACCAAAGTCCACGAGGTGCGCGCGCTTATCTTTCGCGCCAATAATAATATTGGCAGGCTTAATATCGCGGTGCACGATAGGTGGCGTCAGGTGTGACAGGTAATCAAGTATATCGAGTACCTGTGACGCATAGGTCAGCGCCTCGCGTTCGGGCATTGGCTTCTTAATGCGCTCCATATGGTCTTCCAGGTTTTCGCCCGCTGCATATTCCTGGACCATAAAGTACCGGGAGCGCTCCTGGAAACTATCGGTTACCGTTGGCACCAGAGGATGATCGATCTGCACCAGCGTATCCACTTCACGCTTGAAGTTGTTCACATCCTCCTGATGTTGCTGCGGATCGGTGCTGTCAGAGATCAATTCCTTGATAACAACCAGTTTATTCGAGACACGGGTATCCTTCGCCAGCATAGCAGCGCCCATGCCGCCCTGTCCCAGAACCTTTTCAACCACGTAACGACCTTGCTGAAGTTGAGAGCCAGGAGCCAGCGAGCGCAAGCCACCACTATTCCCTCCACCCGCCGTCGTCGCCCCGGGATTCGTATTGGCTGTGGGGCTCAATACAGCGATACTACTCGCGCCCGCCGGGCTGGTGGTACCGCTGGACGCAGCCGCCGTAAGGGCGAAGCCACAGTTTTCGCAAAACTCCTCTCCCGGAGGATTAACCGTACCACAATTAGGACATTTCATGTTCGTGCCTATCATTCATTCTATAGAATTCGAGTTAAACTACGTAGAGAGTTACACATTGCAGCGCAACCCTATTTTAAAAAGCGACCCTGTTCTGGCCCCATCGGTTCCATCTGGATATGCCCATCAGGGCTCACATGCAGGATCACAATCGCTTTGTTAGCCGGGTCCCCGTCAGGCCCAAACGCAATCTGCCCACTCACCCCCTGGAAGCCATTTGTACCACTAATCTGCTTTAATCCTTGCTGTACGTCCACTGGCGTAGGTTTCGTCTTCCCCGCGCTTAGCGCATTATTAGCGCCTTTCAGCAAAGCAACCATCGCATCATAAGAAAGGATAGTGTCATTATCGGCGCGTGTGAACCCATAAGGACTTCCTTGATGCTGCCTTGCCGGATCAAAGTAACTTGCATAATCTCTGAAAAACGCTGGTCTGGGCGTATAGCCCAGGATGTCCCATTCGTCCGGGTAGGCAAAGGTGGTGAAGCGCAGACGATTCAATCCACTGCCACCATGATAGCCACTCAACTCATAGAGCGCATCTCCACCCATGACGGGTGTGGACCCCGATTGCGGGTTCGAGAGCAGCGCATCGACATCGTTGGCATAGCCGGAAAAGTAGATGATATCGGGATGATAGCTCGCAGCATCTGCTACATGAGCTGTAATTGTGTTGGGCTGCCCTTTGGTATAGTTTTCGGTCGCCAAAATCTTATTACCATCCGCCTGGAACTGCTGCACAAAATCTTGCGCCAGGCTCTGACTATACGTATCGGTCGGGTCTACAAACAGAACCGCCGTCTTTGCATGCAGTGTTTGCTCAGCATAACGTGCACCCACAATCCCCTGAATCTTGTTCGCCGGTGCAACCCGGAAAAAGTAGGGGGAGATACCTGTGAGAGCATCACTGGACGCTGTTTGCGACACCAGCGGGATACCTGCCTGAGTGAGCGTTTTGATAGCTGCCACCGTGCGTGAGCTATAGGGCCAGCCCATGACTCCGACAAATGTTGGATCAGCCTTTGCTAATTGTACGATCTGCCGGGCAACCTGGTCGGTGTATCTTGTCTGGCTACCAGAATTCGCAATCAGCAACCGGACTTTCACACCTCCATGCAACGTTGCATTATCATTATACTCTTTTTGCGCAACGTACGCACCCTGCAAATTGTCGCGTCCCACCCCGGTCAATGTTGGATCACCGCTGAGCATCGTCGCAACCACAAAGGTCTCATACGGCACCCCAGAACCAATGACACGCATATTTTCCCGGTAAATGAGCGCCTCCGCATCATTCGTATCGTGCTGAATGGCATTATCTAGCAGCGCTATTACCGCACCCGGATCATTGTTATTCTGCTTGAAGCGATCAACAGCCTGCTGCTTGTATTGTCCATCGGATCGCCCAGTATCAAAGGTAAAGCTGCCATCGCTTATCCCAATAGACTCGTTGCCCATCTTTGTCACGCCAATGCCACCAGGAATCGCAGGCCCCTGCGTTGGAGTAGCGCCCTTGCCTTGAGGAGTTGTATTTCCTTTGTTATGAGAACCGATGTAATTGAAAGCAAAAATACTGCTCAGGATAAGGAGAAGCAAAAGGAGTGGCAAGGCAATATACATCCAGGTACGCCTGCTACTCCTGCTACTCCTGGGCGGCTGTGATTGCGTTGGGGGCGGTGGTGCATAGACTGGCTGCGATTGATAATAAGAAGGTGGTGGCACTGCAGGAGGTGACATAACATAAGGTGTTACGGATGGTAGAGTCCGTGCCTGGCTGGCCTGAGTTGGTATCTGCGAGGCTGTGGGTAGATTGAGATTACTCGGCGTCGTTGCAGCATTAGCAGTATTTACCCCCAGGGTCCCAAACACTCCAGAGGCACCTAGCGTATAGCTACTAATATTACCAGACACCCCAAAGCGCCTCTGCAAGATATCATCAACATCTCTCTTCATCGCTGCCGCACTCTGATAGCGCTGATTGACATCGTTGGTCAGCTCGCGACTCAACACCTGTTCGGTCTCCGGCGAGATCCGTGTATTGAGCGAGCGCACAGGTGGATATGAAAACGGCGGATAATTGCGTGGATCACGATTGGTTATCACATGATGCAGCGTCGCTGCCAGTGCATAGAGATCGGAGCGTGGATCGGCATTGCCCTGATATTGCTCGGGAGGGGCATAGCCAGGTGTCCCAAGAGCTGCCGTCTGCTTGCGACGTGCATTCTTCGCCTCGTCAGCCCGTGCGATACCAAAATCGACGAGATGCGCACGCTTATCTTTGGTTCCAATAATAATATTGGCAGGCTTAATATCACGATGCACAATCGGTGGTGTCTGCTGTGCCAGGTAATCAAGTATATCGAGCACTTCCGATGCGCAAAGGAGCGCCTCGCGCTCCAGCATCGGCTGTTTCGCACGCTCCAGCCGCTCCTCTAGATTCTCCCCCTCCACATACTCCTGCACCATAAAGTAGCGTGTCCCTTCCTGAAAATGATCGGTCACGTTGGGCACGAGTGGATGATCGATATGGGCTAGAGTCGATACTTCGCGCTTGAAATTACGCACGTCATCCAGATTCCTCTGTGGGTCGGTATAGTCGGAGATCAATTCTTTGATCACGACAGGCTTGCTATCCAGGCGTAGATCCTGTGCAAGCAACGCTGTCCCCATTCCACCCTCTCCAAGTACCTTTTTGATCAGGTAGCGACCACCCTGTAAACGAGCGCCAGGCGTCAGTGAACGCGGAATACTGCCGCTATTGCTCGCATTTGCGACTGGAGTTACAGAGGTAGTAGAGGCACCAATCTGCTTACCACAACTGCCGCAGTAACGCACCCCATCTCTATTCTCTGTTTTACAGTACGGACATTCCATAATCTTTGCCTGCCTTCTGAGGCCCAGAGGAACCAGAGGAGCCTCTAGCATAATAATTCCAGAAATTATACAGTGTCCCTTAACACAAGTCGAGTACTTCTTCAATGGCAAAAAAGATAATGATCCTCTTCGATCAAACACCTCTATAAACATGGACGTATCCATTGAGTATATACGAAATTAGAGGGGAAAAGTTCAATCGTACACTAGAGATAAGCAAACAGAACGGGCAAAAGTGCTTCTGTTCATGACACCTTCGCCCGTTCGTTTGCTTGCTTCATGCAAAAATGCTAGAGATGCTGGCAGCGTAAGGAAATGATGCCGGGGGCAAAATGATTTGCTTTCTGCAAATACTCCTGCTCGTTGCCCTCGATCATCAACTTGTGCATAACCACCACATCGCCATCAGGCAATGGCTCAGCGGGTTGCAGACACAATTCCATGACTGCGCAGCCTCGTTCATACACTTTCACCAGCCCGCCAGAACCGGGAATGCGGTAGACGCGATTGTCTATAGAGGGGCTCAACACTTCAAGATAGCCAAACTTGATCAGTTGCTGATACTGGTTCTCGGACAGCATTTCGCGCAGGAGCACTTTAGCCCGGCTCTCAGCAGACAGATGTTCGCTGACCGACTCTCGGAAACGACCCACGCCTCCGTCCGGGGACTGAGAAAGGTAGTAGATCGCCAGTAAGAGAAACAACAGCCAGATACCGAGAAATAAACTCAGTGTTTGTAACATGGCTGGCGTTACTCCTCATCCACCTACGACACGTGGTACAATGACGATCTGCTCGGCGGTACGATCAAACTTCTCGATACGTTCTGCAGGCTTTCCTGTCTCTACCCTAAAGGTGGTTGCCCCCCTCATACGTTCTTCGTTAAAGATCCGTTCGGCTTCGCGAACTGCCGCCACAGCTTCGGGATCGTTTGTTTCCACTTTTTGGGAATCCCATATGATCCGGTCGTCACCGCGACGGGACATAACCCGTAGCATACCCACAGTCTGTCTCCTTCTCGTGTACAAGCTTACAATACCGAGCTTCATTCCTGGCCGCCTAAATCAGCAAGGAACACATTAGGATAGATTGAGCATAGCACGCATTCTCTGAAGCGTCAAGGGTTACGGAGATACAATTGCACGCATCTTCTGAGGCACAGCCCAATATTCCTATATGCTTCTCTCTCTATTACGCTTTCAAGCTACAAGAAGTCTCACTACGACAGCAGGCATGGCAATGTGCAGGTGAACGTGCTTCCCCGCCCTGGTGTACTCTCAACGGTCACAGAGCCGTTGTGTAGTTCGATGATCATTTTCACAATTGCCAGGCCCAGACCCTGTCCGCTACGTCCATTAGAGCCATCAGGGACTTGATAAAAGCGCTCAAAGATACGTTCCTGGTGCTCAGGAACAATCCCGATGCCAGTATCGCTTACCTGGAGCTTGATCACGCGCGTATCTTCATCAGAAGAGTCCATAGTGAGCGCGTCACGATCCTCTACCCATGCCGAGACTGTGACCTGCCCCCCCTGCTCGGTAAAACGCAAGGCATTGCTAATCAGGTTACGTAACACCTGTTGGAGCCGTACTGCATCGGCATAGAGACGAGGAAAATCTTTCGCGATCTCCACCACCATGGTGATACCCTGGTCGCGTGCGTTCAACTCCAATTCTTCGACCGCGTTGGCGATCACGTCTTGCAGATGGATGATTTCGCGGCTCAAACGCAACTGCCCTGAATCGGCTCGCGAAGCCAATAACAGATCTTCAATTAGCGCATAAAGATGTTCGCTACCAGCCCGCGCACGCTGCATAAACTCACGCTGCTGCTCGTTCAATTCTCCACCTATACCCTCCAGAGTCAGGTCCAGGTAACCATTGATCGCGTTCAAAGGCGAGCGCAATTCATGCGTTATCATAGAGAGGAAGTTGGCTTTCATGCGTGCGGCATCACGTATAGAGGTCACATCGCGCGCTACCAGTAGAGAAAGTGTCTTTTCTGGGCTCACAATAGGCGTAATACTCAAGCCAAGTGAGCGCGGCACCCCTTGAATCTGCAGATCAACCTCGATATAGGGTAACGCTTCCTCCTTGTTCAGTGCCTGCTGCACCATACACAATTCACGGCAATAATCCGCTTCCTCCTCTTCAGCATAACCAAGCAGTTCCATACACTCCATGCCAATGACTTGTTGCGGCTCCACGCCAAAGACCTGTCCGAATGCGGCATTCACCTCAACGAAACAGGCATTGACACCCAGGAGTGCAATGCCATCTGAACTGGATGTCAGAATGGCATGCAACTGCTCCTGATCCGTACGCATTTCCTGGAAGAGCGCAACATTCTCCAACGCCGCCGCTGCCAGGGTGCTCAAATTTCGTACCAGGCGCAACTCTTCACTGTCGAACGGCTGCTTGCGTTTCAGCAAGAGCACCCCGTAGAGTAGACCTTTGGAGACGAAAGGAGTTGCTAATTCTGCCAGGGTAACGTCTTGCCCATTTTGTCCAGGCGCATGTAACATGGGATGGCGGTGCGCAGCCGCCAGTGCTACGACTGAGTGCGTATCATAGAGGCTAAAGCTCTCACGCTGTACATATACGGACTTTACACCTGAATCGCGCTTATTCTCCTCATACTCAGTTGATACATCAACAGGAATACTATACCACTCAGCCACAGAATACAGTTCCTGCGCACCTTCACGATAAAGATAGACCACTGACAGGTCATAAGGAACCAGGCGACGTAATTCAGAGAGTATAGTACGATACAGAATATCAGGCTCAAGACTGGTAGTAATACTACGCGAGAGATGCATGAGCGTCTCCAACTGGTTTGCCTGACGCTGGGAAATCTCGGCACGGCGTGCATTCGTGATTGCCAGTACCGCCTGTTCAGCAAAAATGGAGAGCATCCTGACTTTTTTTTCGTCGAAGGCATCTATTTCCTGGCTACTGGCTGTGAGCGTACCGATAAAGCTATTCTTATCGATAAGGGGCACACAGATGATTGAGCCGACAGGAGTACGCCCCAGGCGCTTGAAACGCTGGTCGAGACTCACGTTGTTGATAATAAGCGCTTCACGATGCTCGGCAACCCAACCCGCCACCCCTTCATTGAGTTGAAAACGAGTCTGACGCAGGCGTTGTCCCTGTTTCTGGAGTGCAGCCAGCGTCACCAGAGTTGTTTGTGTTGCATCTAGCAATGCCACAGAACAATTTTGCACGTCGAGTAATGCCCCGGCATTTTGCACAATCTTCTGGAGGACATCGACCAGTTCCTGCGACTCCCCTTCGATCAATGTAGTATTATTCACAAACTGACGATCATGGATAAAAGATATATTGGCAGTCATTAAAGTCCTCTTTACTTTTGCAATCGTAGTCCTCGTAGCGATGGGGTTGACCCCCATACCATTGTCTGTTTTTATTCATCGGCATAAAGTGCAAAATTATTTAGTGTCAATGCAAAAGTATATCATCAGTACTCAAGACCGTCGAGTTAATGAGTCGTATAGGCTAGGTTCTCCCAAAGAACTGGCCCCTTTCAACCCGTAGCGGCATAGCTTGCCTGTGCCGAGTGCGCGTTGGTTGGTGAGAGCTTTCAACCCGTAGCGGCATGGCTTGCCTGTGCCGAGTGCGCGTTGGTTGGTGAGACACGCAACAATGAGACACCCGGCACAGGCAAGCCATGCCGCTACGGGGATGCAGTACGCCACCCCTTATGAGGCAGGCGCAGTGTCGTTTCCTCAGGTACAGATGGCGCTTGCGCGGTGAGTGGCAAAGTAAAGATGAAACGCGCCCCAGAGCCAGGAACGTTCTCCGCCCAGATACGCCCACCATGAGCTTCAACGATTGCACGCACAATCGCCAGACCTAACCCACTTCCACCAGTCGAAGACTGACGCGCACTATCAGCACGGAAGAAGCGCTCAAAGACGCGCTCCAGCGCCTCGGGAGGAATACCCGCACCGGTATCAGTGACAGAAATCGCCAGCACATTATTTTGTGGAGTCGCATCAATTGTTATAGTGCCACCAGGAGGTGTATGCTGCAAGGCGTTATCACAGAGATTCGAGATGACGCGTGTGAGCATATCAGCATCAGCTTCGACGGTCGGTAGATTGTAAGAGATGACATTACATGGCTCAACTCTGCCACGTTCGAACTCGGTGACAAGGACAGCTAATACTTCATCAACAAGGGGTGCCAGTCGTACAGGTTTGCGTTGTGGCTGTAAAGCTCCAGCTTCGACTTTCGCCATCATATGCAAATCTTTGACCAAACGACGCAGACGCAATGTTTCTTTTACAATAACGCGTCCCGTTTCCTCGTACTCTTCACGACTCTGGTTGACACCATCCACCAGCGCCTCACCAAGACCAGCAATAGCCGTCAATGGCGTTGCCAGGTCGTGCGTGATACTCATAATCAGCTCACGCCTCCACAACTCCTGCTTGCGCAATTCTTCCACGTCACGCTGCAACTCTGCCGCCATATCATTAAAATTGCGGGCTAACTCACCTACCTCACCCGGTGTCTCTGTCACTACCCGTGCGCTGTAATCACCAGAAGCCAGGACACGTGTAGCACTCGTTACCTTTGCCAGTGGACGCGTGATGGTGCGTGCAAAGAGAACTGCGGCCAATGCTGCTAGAAGCACTATGGCCATCGAGGCACGCAAAACGACTGCGCCCGCATCCAATACGAACTGTGGTGGCGTATTATTCGCGGCTGAGACCGGTAACATAATCAACACGTCAGTTGGAGAGTTGCTTCCTGGTGGCCCCAATGCGATTGGATTCACAGCATAAGGATGAGGGATAAGTCCTAAAAAACTTTGATCGATCTCTACGCTTGTCGACGTCCCTTTTGTAAAGGCGTTTCTCACGGCAACAGAAAGTTTCGCAATACCACGAGCGTTTTTGCTGGGCGCATTATGCTTCAACTCCGCATTGAGCATGTTCCAAAAGCGCGTGACTCTTCCATCTACCTGCGCTATGGATGGATAGATCACATAAACACCATGCCTCTTATTAAAACTAAGCACTAAAAACAGATAACCATCCCCTTGAGCATTTTGTATCAGTCCAGTAGTAGCCTGTCTTTTCTGAAAGAGACCTGCGAATGCATTACTAACGGCTGTAGAAAATCTATTCTTTGTAGATGAATTGGTGGTTAGCGTATAGCTACGGCTAATATCAGTGGCCGTCTTATTGGCCAGTGCTTTCAGGTTATTGGCTTGCTCATCAGCATAAAAATGCGCAATACTGAGAATAGCTGCTATAGCCATGAAAACGGTCGCTAACAGCACAACAGCCGCCGATCCCAGCGCCAGCCGCCAACGAATACTCTGCAACCAACGTATGCGCATAGCTTTACCCTCTAGCCAGACGAAGCGGTAGAGCGCGTCTTGACCTCAAAACGATAACCAACACGCCATACCGTCTTGATATAACGTAACTCAGGATCGATCTCGATCTTCTTACGCAGCGCACTGATATGCACATCAATGGTATGACCATCTCCAAGATAGTCATAGCCCCATACTTTATTCATCAACATTTCACGCGTAAAGACGCGATCAGGAGACTTTGCCAGCAGAGCCAGCAGATCAAACTCGGTGGGGGTGAGCGCAACTTCGTAACCATTGATTTCTACGCGGCGCGCCAGTAGATCAACGGTCAATCCTGGAAAACGGAGGATATTGTTTGTGGCAGTCTGTGTTTCGGAGCCAGGTGTGGCGTGCATCTCAGGCGCATCCATATTCCCAGTCCCGGTACGACGCAAAATGGCTCTTACCCTGCTTACCAGTTCGCGCGGACTGAACGGCTTTACCAGGTAGTCATCCGCACCAAGCTCAAGGCCATTAATGCGATCATCCTCACTGCTACGCGCAGTTAACATCAGAATAGGTGTCTTCGACCATGCGCGAATACGACGACAGACCTCAAAACCGTCAATAGCAGGCAGCATAATATCCAGTACCACAAGATCTGGATGTTCGCGGGCATGCAAAGCCAGGCCATCTGCACCATCCCGCGCCGCCGCAACATTATACCCCGCATCTTTCAGATAAAGATTAAGCAGGTGAATAATGCCTTCTTCATCTTCAATAATCAAAATTTTCTGCGCCATCTGCAGCACTCCTACAACATAAGCAACTCGTCACTTGTATAGTAGCATAGAGATATGTTAGAAATATATGCCTCACTCTCAATTTATCATACCTTTGTGCAATCTTGAGCAAATCTTGAATGTTCCTGCATACTTAACCTTGAGCAAATTTTGAACTTTTGCAGAAGCTTCCCATAGTTCTCAGTAGTATGATGGAATCGTGACTTCCGTGGGGATTGCGTTAACTCCCACCCGGTTCAGCACAATACACGCTCGCTACCCATGTAATGAGCCGGATGGAAGCTAATCCATAAGGGATTATTAAGGGTAAAAAAGCAGAAAATATTAGGAGATATATTACAACATGGCAAGAAGATTGATAGTTATCATTAGCGGCGCTATCGTCCTGATTCTGATACTGATCGCAGTTGGCGTTTTCGTTATCCATTCTCAAGCGAATGCAACCAACGCGACAGCAACTCCCACCGTAACAATTACAGCTACGCCAGCTAAACCCGCTAATCCTTATGCAAAGCTTTTGCGTCAATACGGGCCAGATATTAAGAACCAGATAGCACAGGGTCTGAAACTCACTCCAGATCAGCTAACAAGCCAGTTACAATCGGGCAAATCGCTCACCGATATTGCAACCGCACAAGGTCTCTCGACGGTCGATTTCCAGAACCTCATCGCCAATACTCTCAACAATAGCCTCAAACCTGCCGTCACTTCCGGTGAACTGACCCAGGACCAGGTAGCGGCATTAATAAAACGTGTGCAGAAGAATCCGAAGGTTTTACAAACTTTACTGGTTTCTCGACCCAAAACTACTCCTCATCCCACCGGAACAGCGACACCTTCAGTATAAGAGGAATGCATTTGGAGCCTCCCCTCGGCAAAAAGGAGGCTCCAAATTGTTATGAAATCCTGTGAAACACGTTGCAATATAATAAAGTACTATCCTGTAAATGCTCAGAAAAAAACACTATCACAATTCGTGCTATGTATACGTGCTATACACAATGAGCAAACAGAGAGCGATACAGGAGGTATCTTTACCAATGGCAAGACGAAAAACCAGACGGACGATGTTTATTATCAGCGGAGCTACGCTTACGGCCCTGGCACTCATCGCCGGTGCCATTTTAGTCACTTACCAGATAACAATAAACGCACATGGCGCAATCGGGTCAGCTTTGACAGCTCCCGCAAGTGGTTCAGCGAATACGATACAAGCAACTACAAAAAATGCTGCTCAACAAACTACTCCCGTTGCAACAGCAAACAAGGCAACTCCAGTTCAGATATCCGGTAATCCTACTCCGGCCAATAACGGCAACACGAATACACCGGCTACACAGCCGAACACCAATACGTTTGTACAACCACTCAAACTCTATGGCCCGCAAATCCAGCACAAGGTTGCGCAAGGACTCAACATTTCCGACAGGGCACTGGCTACACAATTGCAAGCGGGCAAACACCTTAAAGATATCGCCCAGACCCAGGGAATTTCCGCTACCCAATTACAAACCTTGATCTCCACTTCCATCACGAGCGCCTTCGCGCCAGCAGTTCAGAGTGGTCAGCTTACCCAGGCTCAAGTGTCTTCATTTGTAACGCAAACGCAACAGAACCCACAAATGCTGGAGCAACCATTGAGCGTCGCGCCACCGCCCCCACTACACTGGTAGTTAAACGATGGGGACAAATTCTACCCCATCGGCGGCAATCTCCTGGCCGGCTTCGCCGGTCGCATTGCTCATGACAACGCGACCGGTTGTGCCAGCTTTGAAATAATAGGTGCCAATGCTAATCCACTGGGGACCGGTACTGAACGTACCGAAAGATCCCTGGACGTTGCCAATATGCGATTCGTCGACATAGACGGTGTGATTCACTCCCGCACGCCTGTTACTGGGGTTCACGCTGGACACGGTAAAGGGAACCCAGCTGCTGCTGGCATAGGTCTCGTCAACAAAAACGCCTACCTCGTAGTAGCCATCTTTCGGAATCTTTGGTTGCCAGGTCGCAGTGGCAGTAGCAGCCCCACTCGATGTGTACGTCCAGTGAAGATCACCGTTGATTTCGTTCTTCGCTGCATCACGAGTCCATCGTCCGGTGCTACTCCAGCCAGGATCGCCATCATCAGCCAGGATCGCGCCGGGATACGGAGCGCTGCCATTGGTGCTCAGGTCAGGAATAGTGGCGCTGCTGGCGGGTTTCTCGACCCAGAGATAGCTATCGGCAACGGTATTGGGATCGGAATACGTTCCACTCCAGCCAAAGGGATCGGTCGCTTGCCACGCAATGTTGTTCAGATAATAGGTTCCCAGGTGCAGATGCGGGCCTGTTGAGGAGCCGGTCGTGCCGCTCGTTCCAACCTGCCACTGAACACCTACCTGATCACCATTCGTGACCGTCAGCGCACTCAGGTGACCGTATACCGTTGCGAAGCCATTTTTATGATCGACGGCGACCCATAGACCGAAGGCATCATTGTGATTGACAGGATTGTACCAGCCAGCGCGAATAACTGTCCCTGTCGCTTCGCTCAGAACCGGTTCAAAGTGCATATCCAGATCGTAGCCGTTATGTCCATCATAGCAGCTTACGTAGGGTGTGCAGTTTATAATGTCAGAACTCGTCAGGCGCGTGCCATCATAACGTACAAAAACGCCGTCCTGCTCGTAGGTGGGCTTATCATGATCAAAGAGTGAGCGTGCACGCTGTAGAACCGTCCGATTGCCGTAATATGGACGATGCAGAAAGGTTGTGACCATCTCCCGCGTCTTACCCATATGCGAGAGGGCAACATGTTCCGGTTCAAGAGCCGGAACCGCAGGCACCACCATTGATACCGCCATAGTAATAAACAACGCAGGCAGAACAAGAGTAGAACGAACCCATTGCTGTATTCCTTGCATGATAATCCTCTTTTTTTAAAATATGTGATATGAAAGACTCAGCTTACCGCAACGACATGTGGGATAGGGGCCGTCAGCATAGTTGCAGATGGACGTACATTGGAAGGACCAGTAGAGACCAGCCAGTAACGCAGGGTTCCGCCCAGGACACGATTGGGCGCATTCAACGCCGTGAAGGTAAGAGAAGAGCTATCAGTCGTCCAGACAGGATTGATATTCAATTGCATCCCGGTCTCCTGGGGAGAGGCCACCCGATTGATCTTTTTGCTGACAATATCGACAACCTCAATAGCACTCTGCAACGACTGTGCCTGCTGGTTGGCCTGGGCATCGCGTGGATTGGTTCGCGCGATAAACGCAACCTTGCGGCTATCGGGCGACCAGGCTGGAGCATACCCATGACCGCCATCGGTATCAGCAAGGCGTTGCTGCTGCCTCCCCTGTGCATTCATCAGCCAGAGGCCAGCGTTGAGGAACGGCGTGGCGCTATCTACGAGGCGCTCATAGACGATATGCCTGCCATCAGGCGACCAGGAAAAGAGCGCATTCACCGCTTCTGCTCCTGTATTTTTGAAAAGGTGCCGGGGCGTTCCGCCATTGCTCCTGACCAACCAGGTATCGCTGCCCTGACTCAAGCCGGCAGTCGTGGAATAGATGATCTGTGCGCCATCAGGCGAAGGGGCGGCATCGACCAGATCGGCGGCGGGTATACCCAGATTGACGCCTTTGCGCGCACCGGTCGCGGCATCGATCTGCCACATCGTAGCACGCCATGTCTGCATCGCTACTTGCGGGATACGACCAACCGGAAACATTGGGCGGTAGAGAAAGGTGTGCCTGTTCCCACCGGGAAGCCAGCGCAGGAAGTTGCCCTGTGCATCAGCGGGAAGCAAGTTGACACGCATCCGTTGTGTATCATAGATCCAGACTTGCTCGGCGTCAGGGCGTGTCCCATCAATTGCCAGATAGCGTCCGTCAGGCGAGAGTTGGAGAGAGAGTACTGCATCAGCTTCTGAGCGTCCAAACCCTGAACCGATCAGAGTCACAGGCTGCGGACCACTCAACGGTTGATGTGCATGTCCTTCCGGCGCACGAGCGAGCAGAAAACCGCCGGACGCTTTGAGAACATAGTAAAGATAGGCAGGAGCAGACGTCTGTTGCTTGCCAGCTCTTGCAAAGGTTGGTGTTGGCCTCGACTGCAAATGCACCCGGTTGTTGCCGAGAAAGGAGACACCGGCAACCACACAGAGAGCAAACAGCAGCAAAAGCACCAGCACAGACACATGTCGCATCAGAACCTCCATTATTATGCTACAAGGCATGCCTACTTACAAGGTACCTCTTTATACAAGCACAGCAATAAGGCTTATGATCTGCTCTCATAATAGAGCGCTTCCCCTGATGCTTCGACCACCTGAAGGAATGCTTCAACCACCTGTGGATCAAACTGGCTGCCGGAACAGCGTTGGAGTTCTGTCCTGGCCTCCGACACAAGCATCGGCTTGTGATAGGGGCGCAGAGAGGTCATGGCATCGTAGGCATCCACGACGCTGAGAATGCGTGCACTGAGCGGAATCCTTTCTCCAGCGATCCCATGGGGGTAGCCGGTACCATCCCATCGCTCGTGATGAGCCACCACGACCCGCGCCAGGTGTGCAAACGCGTCACCCATCTCTTCGAGCATCTGCTGACCAATTTCTGGGTGCCTGCGCATGATGCTCCACTCCTGCTCGCTGAGTGGACCGGGCTTGTTAAGAATGGCATCGGGAATCCCGATTTTGCCCACATCATGTACGATTGCACTCAGGCGAAGCAGGTGCAGTTCTTCTTGTGTGAGCTTGAGGCGCTGTCCGATGGCTTGAGCCAATGGGACCATACGGTGCGCATGAGCACCGGTCACACCATCACGGGCGGCGCTTGCAATCATCAGCGCCTGCACTCCCACCAGTTCCCCCATCCTGCCTCCATCAGTCCGCAGGACAGGAGCCCTCTGAGGACCCGTTTCCACACCAACGTCAGCTATGCACACACGATTCCTGCCCGTCTGTTTCGCCTGGTACATGGCCTGATCGGCATGCTGGATGAGTTCTTCACGGGTGCATCCATGCAGTCGAGAGACGGCAACGCCGACACTGCCGGTCACGGCTATCGGGACGACCGAATGAATATCCTCTCTCTCCCAGAGACATGGGTGGCTCGCCAGTGCGGCCAGCAATCGATCAGCAATCTGACACGCTTCTGGCAACTCCACTGCGCTCAACACGATGGCAAACTCCTCCCCACCGTAGCGCCCGACCATGTCTTGCTCCCGCACACTGCCGCGCAGGCGGCTAGCGACTTCGCGCAAGATTGCATCACCCGCCCGATGGCCCCAGGTATCATTGACCTGCTTGAAGTGATCCAGGTCTACGAAGAGCACCGCGCAGGAGCTTTCGTTCTGCTGGCACTGCGTGACGACCTCCTCGATCATGCTAATGATGGCACGATGATTCGGTAAGCCGGTCACCGCATCCGTGAGAGCCGCCTGGGCCTGTTCGTGGTAGAGCTGGTTGAGTAGGGCTACCAGTTCTTGCTGCTGGTCCACCAGCACCTGTTGTTCGTTATAGGCTTCTTGTAATTGGGCGCGCAGATGCATCTCGCGGTCATTGACCCTCTTCTGTTCATGCAAGAGCGCGTTGACGCGCGGAAGTTCGCTGCCAATCCAGCCGGCCAGCCCTGAAAGCATGGTAACTCCCAGGACCAGGATCGCCCAGTTCGTGTTGGAGATCAGAGCAGGAAGCCAGGAACTGGAGATCGTCGCCCAGATGCTGACCAGCGATGCTCCAGTGCCCAGCAGAGACAGTACCAGCAGCAGCCACTGCCCTCTGGCGACCTGCAGGTGCCTGCCACGACGGGCGAGGAGCCAGAGCACCAATACGAACATCTGAATGGTGGAGCAGACCCAGATGACGGTAGTCGCCGCCTGCATGACATTGTAAATCGCCAGGGCTAACTCTCCTGGATGGAGGAACGCGCCAAAGAGCAGGGGGCAAAGCACCAGCGCCAGCAAGGTCACAATGGCCACCACCAGGGCCTGGACGACGATACTGCGGACAGGGACGCCAGAGCGGTTCACCACGGTCAGAGCCGCTGGAAGACGGCGACCCTGTGCGACTACCACCAGCAGACGCGAAAAGAGGAGCAGGTAGGCAATTGTGAGGGCTATCTGGCTGGCTGCCAGGATAATGGTAGCCGCCGTCCCCGCTGCCGGACCAAAGATGGCCTGGATCGCGATGATAGGGGCCGACATAGCTCCCGCCTGGCCGGGGGGAACAATGACCATGATCCCGAAGGTGCCCGCCACGTATGCCAGAAAGGCCAGCGCCGTTCCCCACCAGACATACGAAGTGGCACGCCTGGCTCCGGCTCGTCCTCCACGGACCTCGCCGCCCATAAAGAGGGGAACATCCACGCCCAGGTACGCCAGAATGACGACGCCATAGGCACCAACATTTCCCCCGGTTGGCATCCAGTCCGAGGGCCGATTGAACGGGAGTGCTGCTGGATGCCCATGTGTAAGCCACCATCCTCCTGCGATTCCGAGCAGCAGAAAGATGCAGACATAGAGTGTAGCGATCAACAACAGGATCTTCCGGAGCCAGCGCAAGGGCAGGCAGGCGATGGCAGTTGGAACCACCAGGATCAAGACGATAGCTAGCCCTTGCTGGAATGGGGTGACGAACCAGGTTGGGGCCAGATATTGGATGAAAAGCAGGCTGCTTTCAATGGCGGAGACGACCGCGAGGATACCGGGTAACCAGGCGCAAAAGGCAGACAGGAAGCTCCAACGAGGACCGAGAATACGGGTGGCCCACAGATAGGGAGCGCCCTGTCCGGGAAAGCGGCGAGCCAACCAACGGGTGACGAATGCGCAGGGCACAAGGAAGGTCAGCAGGCCGAGAGTCCAGTAGAGAAAGGCAGAGGGACCAGCAAACTGCACCCCACTAGTATTGGCCACAAACAGAATGATCAACACCATCATGACAGTCAGGTCCCGCTTGCCCAGAATGGCTGGTAGCGAGCGTTGCGACTGCGATGGAGAGCTTATCAACGGCAACGCAGGCTCAGGGAGCACAACATTGATTTCTTGAGACGGCTCGCTAGCGCGAGCCACGGTATCACCGACCATATCTCCTCCTTCCAGAGTATCCACAAAGAACAAGGGCATGAAGGATGAGCTATGGCAATGTGCACATCCTTCTCTGTTCTCTATCGGCACAGAAAGCAGATGACAAGAGCCAGTGGCAGTGGTATGATATCTGGAAGAAATTTCCGACAATGTTGTTGTGTAATTCAATGCAGTGCACCCTGTAAGGAGGCTCGCTATGACCACACCGAAATACCCAAATATGACCGACTACGAAGCAGAGCGACGCGATTTTCATCTGGATGTTCCCGCATATTTCAACTTCGCTACCGATGTAATTGGCAGGTGGGCACAAGATCCTACTAAGCTTGCTATGCTCTGGATTGGGCAGAATGGCGAGGAAAGATCTATTACCTTTGCGGAATTTGCCGAAGGTTCCAATCGAGCAGCACATGCATTCACACAACTGGGCATGCAAAAAGGCGACCGCGTCATGGTCATGTTACCTCGTATCCCTCAATGGTGGGAGAGCGTACTTGGTCTGATGAAAATTGGTGCCATAGCCATCCCCTGCACCACATTATTGACACCCAGGGATATCGAGCATCGGGCCAATATTGCTGAGGCCCGGGGCATTATTACTGATCACGAAGGAGCCGAGAAGTTTGATCAGGTGCGGAGCGAGTGCCCAACGATCAAATATACTATCCTGGTTGAGGAGAGCAATGAAGATATCTCGGGACGCGAGAACTGGATCAACTATCATAATAATGTAGGAGAGGCTTCACCTGAATTTAGTGGCCCTGAGACCAGCAGTGATGATCCCAGCCTCATCTATTTCACTTCTGGTACTGTCGGCTACCCCAAGATGGTCCTGCACACGCATACGAGCTATCCTATTGGACATACGATCACAGGAAAATACTGGCTCGACCTCCATGAGGATGACTTACATTGGAACGTCTCAGAGATGGGATGGGCGAAAGCAGCCTGGTCGAATCTTTTCGGCCCCTGGGTTATGGGTGCTGCTATGTTCATACAGGATGCACGCGGTAAGTTTGACCCCATTGAAACACTAGAAATGCTGAACAAATATCCTATCACAACCTTCTGCGCACCACCTACAGTTTACCGTATGCTGGTCTTAGATCAACCAATGGCCTATTTAAAAACCCATCCACTAAAAGCTTTGCGTCATTGCGTTGGCGCAGGCGAACCATTGAATCCAGAAGTAATACGAGCCTGGGAGCAAAACACAGGCTTAACGATCCGCGACGGCTATGGACAGACCGAGACGGTGCTGCTATGTGGTAATTTCCCCTCCATTTCAGTGAAACCGGGTTCCATGGGCAAACCTTCACCGGGCTTCGAGGTCAGCGTCATCGATCACGACGGCAGCGAGTTACCGCCCAACAAAGAAGGAGATATCGCCGTTCGCATCTATCCTGAGCGCCCCAAATGGATGTTCAAGGAATACTGGCACAACCCGGACGCAACCAATGCCTGTATTCGCGGTGAATGGTACATTACAGGCGATAGAGCTTATAAAGACGAGGAGGGGTATTTCTGGTTCGTCGGAAGAGCCGATGATGTTATCATTAGTGCCGGATATCGCATTGGCCCCTTTGAAGTAGAAAGTGCTTTGAAGGAACATCCGGCTATTGTGGAATCTGCTGTCGTTGCCAGTCCTGATGAAATGCGCGGCGAGATTGTCAAGGCGTTTGTGATACTTGCACCTGGCTATAGTCCTACTCCCGAACTCGCCAACGAACTACAGGAATATGTAAAGAAAGTCACAGCGCCATACAAGTATCCGCGCGAGATTGAGTTTGTAGACAACCTACCCAAGACCATCTCAGGCAAAATTCGCAGAGTTGAGTTGCGAGAAAGAGAGCGTCAAAATAAATCAGGGCATTAGCCTTTTGTCTTCGAGTCCCCCTAGGCATGCTCAGTGCCGATCAACCGAGCCAGCGCCAGGGCGATCAGAATGATGAGTCCGTTGGCCGCGTCGATCCAGAACGTCTGGATCTGCGAAAGGATCAGGATGTTTGTGACCAGCGCCAGCAAGATGACGCCGGTAAGGGCACCAACCATGCGCCCGCGCCCACCTTCGAGGGAGATCCCTCCAATGACGGCAGCCGCAAAGACTGAGAAGATGAGGTTGTTGCCCTGGCTGGCGGTCACCGCCACCACCTGCCCCGCGGTCATCAGACCAGCGAGCGCGGCCAGGAGGCTGGCGACGATGAAAATGCCGATGCGGACCCGGTCCACGTGGATGCCCGCAGCCCGTGCCGCTTCCGTGTTACCGCCGATGGCGTAGATCGCGCGTCCGACACGGTGATACCTCAGGAAGAGCGCCGAAAGCAAGAAGATCGCACCAGTGATCCAGACGGAGACAGGCACACCAAGAAGGGATTGCGATCCCAGATAGATATATGCAGCGGGCAGGTGATAAATGGTGCGCCCACCCACGATTCCTACCTGAATGCCTGCCAGGAGGATCAGCATGGCCAGCGTGAAGATGAAGGCATTGAAGCCGAGCTTGATCACCAGGAAGCCGTTAAGGGTTCCGACGGCAAGTCCGATCAGCAGAACGATCGCGATCCCGAGAAATGGGTTCCAATTGGTGCCCAGGCCCTGACCGTCCTTCGAGACGATCAGCCAGGCTCCCACCATTGGTGCCAGGCCGTATGTCGATTGAAGGGACAGATCAAACTTGCCAGTCAGCAGGATCAGGGTCTCTGCCACCACTACGGCACCTAACGCAGCGGATTCTTGCGCGACGTTGATGAAGTTATCCGCGGTCAGGAAGGCCGGATTCACAAAGGCACCGATGATTAGTATGAGGATGATCACCGGAAGCAGGGCGAGTTCCCGGATCCAATTGGCTATAATGTGTCGGCCATGGCGCCGCAGCGTCCCGGCGATCGTCTGCTCCGACCGGTCGACCGGACGCTCTGCTGTCGACTTACTCATCACTATTCCTCCTTACTCATTCCGATTCCTCTCGTGCGGAGGCCGGTTCGAGGCCCTCGACCGCAGTGATCAGCTCATGCCGGTTCCAGTCCGGCTGATGGTACTCCTTGACCAGTTTGCCCTTGACCATGACGAGTAGCCGCGTGCAGATGCGCAGGTCATCCAGGTCGTCGGAAACCAGCAGCACAGCCGTGCCATCATCGCGAGCTGCTCCGATCACATTGAGGAGCGACTCCTTGGCGGCCACGTCAACACCGACCGTCGGCGTAACCGCGACCAGCACCGCCGGATGCCGGGCGAGCGCTCGTCCGACAACGACCTTCTGCTGGTTCCCCCCACTCAACTGTCCGACCCGCTGGTTGAGGCCGCTGGTGACGATACCCAACTGTTCCACCAGGCTGGTCGCCACTCGGTCGCGACCCGAACGCGAAAGAATCCCCCAGCTCGATAGACGGTCGAGAATGCATAAAGTCAGGTTCTCGCCCACTCCGAGGTAAGGAACGAAGCCGCGTGCATGACGGTCCTCAGGCACATACGTAACACCCTGGCGCAGGGTTGCATTCACCCTGCCCGCGTGGATCGGTTTGCCGTCCAGCCTGATCTCACCTGATGTCGGCTTCACAAGACCGACCACGGCGTCCGCAACGGTCGTGGTGCCGGAGCCTTGCAGCCCGATCAAGCCAACGCACTCGCCCGAACTCACCGAAAAGCTCACATCCTGCACCGGACCCAATGTGGCCGGGATACGCAGATGTGAAATTTCGAGCCGAGGCCGAGCCGACGCGATGGCGCGGATCGGAGCCGCGGTCTCCGTTTCCCCCTGCGGGGCAACCCCAACCATAGCCTCGACCAGACGATCCTGCTTGATCTCACCGACCGACGTACTCAGCACGCGCACACCGTCACGCAGCACGGTGACCCGATCGCACACCTCATAGATCTCCTCCAGATGATGAGAGATGTAGAGAATACCGACCCCGCTCCCTTTGAGCCGACGGATCCTTTCAAACAGGCGCTCGATGGCGACCTTCTCCAGGGATGCTGTGGGCTCATCGAGGATCAGGAAGCGCGCGCCGACTGAAAGGGCGCGCGCAATCTCGACCACCTGGCGCTGCTCAACGGTAAGGTCCCGTGCGAGGCGATTGACGTTCAGGTTGAAGCCCCAGTCGAGCATGACCTGGTGCGCCTGTGACCGCATGGCGCGCCAATTGACGATACCGTGGTCATCCCCCGTCGCGCGATTGAGGAAGATGTTCTCGGCGACGGTAAGGCTGGGCACCACCATCGACTTCTGGTAGACGCACGCGACCAGGCGCTGCCAGGTGGCACGATCCGCCAGAGGCGGTGCGGCCTCAGCTCCGAGCTGGACAACGCCGCGATCAGGCCGGATCAGGCCGGTGAGGATCGCCACCAGGGTGGATTTCCCGGCACCGTTGCGCCCAACCAGTCCGTGGCATTCACTGGTCCCGATGTCTAGTGATACGTCGCGCAGCGCCTGGGTTTCGCCAAAGGCTTTCCAGACGCCCTGCGCCACGCCAACGGGGAGCCGGACTGCCGCCGACCCTCCGTTCTCAGGTTCTATCACAATCCCTCCGCTCACATATTCTCTCAGGAGTTGGACTTCGCGTTGCCCCAAAGGTTCGGATCATTGACGTTAGTTTTGTCCACAACGGGTGCCGGCAGCGCGTCCTCAAGGTTGCCTTGCAGGTTGACAATCGTGCTGTTGTGGTCGGTGGTCTGGCCAGCCGAGTAGGTCTTTCCCTCAAGCGCCGCCCGCGCATAGAAGATTGCATACTGCGCGTAGGAGTTGGCCGGCTGCGAAATGGTCGCATCGAGCTTGCTGGCGCGGATCAGCGCGTGCTCATGCGGTACGCCGTCGTTGCCGATCAGGACGATGTGCGATGAGCTGCCCACCGGGGTGAACTTGCCGACGGCCTGCTCAGCCGCGAGAATGCCATCCTCGGGTGCGCCCCACTCGACGTAGATGCCCTTCAGGTCCGGGTACGTACTCAGCGCCGTCTTGGCGTCGTTGACGGCGGTCGGGGTGTCCCATTTCGTTGCGTACTCGACGGTCTGGAACTTCGAATAATTCGACTTGATGACCTGATTGCAGCCATCCGTCCGGTCCTTACCGTTCAGTGAGGCGAGATCCCCTTCCAGGATCGCGATGTGGCCGCTGCTGCCAGTTGCATGCGTGGCGATGAACTTGCAGGAGTTCTGGCCATACAGCACGTTGTCGGCGCGCACGATCATGAAAACCTTGCCTGTACTAGGTGCGACGTCCACGCTGACCACAGGGACGTTCTTGCTGGCGGCGTAATCGAGTGCGGGGGCGATCGCAGCGCTGTCCACCGGGTTGACGATCAGCGCCTGGGCACCTTCCTGGATCAACGTGTGGATATCCGTGATCTGCTTGGCGGCGTCATTGTTAGCGACCAGCGGCCCAATCAATGTGGCGTTGTACTGAGACGCGAACTTTGTCTCATACGAGATATAATTGGTCCAGAAGTCGGTGTTATTAAAGGTCAGCGAAACACCGAGCTTGAAGCTCGCGCCCGGTGCGAGCGCACCACCTGACGTCGATGTGGCACCTGACGTCGGTGTAGTGCCTGACGTGCTGCCGCACGCCGCCAGGATTGTCGCGGCGATGACGACGAGCGCACCCAGCGCTCGTAGACGACTTGCGAACTCCGATTTCATGGTTTTCTCCTCCCGGGTGCCGGAATCCGACACGCGAACTCTATATTTCTCTGAGGACGCTTCGTAACCGTAGTTTGACGAAATTATCTGCCGATCCGGAGCTTTATACGTCAATTTCAAGGTATGTTTTGCTTCTCAATACGGCTACGATCCGTCCTACCAGGCCGGGACTTCTCTTCTTTGAAGAGGCGTTCGTGTCATTTGCTACGAGAATTGTTCTGTAATGCAATATCGCTATCGATAGTGGCATGTCTGTTGCTGAAAAACCCGCATATCGGGCTTACGAAACGCCCTCCTTTCCTTCTAAAAAGATATCTGCCAAAACACCTTCCTTCGCATGCCGGATATGCCTGGCCAGGCAATCGGCTGCCTCGTCAACATTTCCCGCGAGCAGAGCCAGCAGGATCTGCTCATGGTCATTCAAGGCTATCTCCATGCGCCTGGGATAGAACGTGTCTTGCATCTGAAACATAGAGAGTTGACTGCGCAGCAGAGAAAGGCTGTGGATTAAGCGTCCATTGCTCGATGCGCGTGTGATAAGCATGTGGAAACGTATGTCTACCTGGAGGAAACGTAGCACGAGGTGCGCATCCAGTTCCGCGCGTACGGCATACAAAGCTTCGAGATGCGCTTTGAGGTCTTCCTGACTCAGGTGAGGAGCCGCCAGGCGTACAGCCAGCACCTCCAGTGCGCCGCGCAGATCGTAGATTTCGTGAATATCCTGTGCAGTGAAGGTGCACGTCCAGAAACCGCGCCGGGGATCAGAACGTACCAGCCCTTCCTGAACGAGACGCTCCAGAGCCTGGCGCACTGGAGTGCGACTCATTCCCAGTTGCTCAGCCAGAGTGACATCAGAAAGCCGCTGCTCCTCGCTCCCGCCGATCATAATGACGCGCTTCCAGATCTCTTCATAAGCGTAATCCACAACAGTGGGTATGGTGGTGCGCTCCTGTCCCCAGAGCAGATTAAATAATTCCGCGCTCAAGCTCTCGTCAAATACCTCTGCCACTGTGCCCTTCTTCCCGTCATTTGTTCCTGTCGAGATAGAAGTCATCAGTTCCTCCATTTTGGAAACCCCTGGCTTGAGCCATGGGGAGGAAAAATGGGCGCACGCTCTGCTGCGCTCGCCTGTGCCAGCATAGTCCCGCTTTTGGGGGAGAGAGACGAATGTGCGGTTCGCTCTCTCTGGTTGAAAGATAGTCCAACCACCTCTTTGCCGCACCAAGTGATGTGGGCCTCGACAAGGATATCGGTCGGTACTTTCTCCTGAGCACTGTCTCCAACCCCGTTCAACTGTTTAACCCAGGAGTTCTAGAGCTACAGGCTGGCAACCACGCACCCGTAGGTAGGACTTGAACACTTGCCGATATCGTAGCGGCTTCCAGACTGATTGTATCCAGGCTGTAGGAACCCGCTGAGTCTGGTCAGGGCCGAGCTTGCAACAGCCTGCTGTAAGACCAGCAACAGTTTACAAGCCCCTAGCTGAAGCTAGGGGATCCCTGACTCCCATCAGTATTCAATGCCATGTAAACGGCATACGCTTAAAGCGGCTTATAACTGACTTTCTTACCGAGTGTGTACTATAGCATCGATCCTGAAAGCAAAGCTCTTGATTTTCAGGGCCGTGTGCTGTATTCTGTATACAAAATATAGTATACTTACTTGATCCTGAATAGTCAAGAGGTGTTTTAGCTGAGATCCACTCATACTTCTTCTGGCGGGCCTGTGGCCCGCTTTGAGGAAGAGGAGTGTGCGAGGACACCTCGCGCTCCGGCAAGGGACTCCGTCCCCTGCACCCCTGAGTTCTGAGTGGATCTCAGGTGTTTTAGGACTTGAAGGAGAAGTGTTGTGGTGCTCACTATTGTTGGTGTCCAGGCATATGATATTCGTTTTCCGACGTCGCGAACCCTGGCTGGCTCTGATGCCATGAATAACGACCCGGATTATTCCGCAGCCTATGTGGTTCTGCAAACCGACCATCCTACTGGCCTGGAAGGGCATGGCATGACCTTTACTATCGGACGTGGAAACGAGGTTTGCGTCGCCGCCATCCGGGCGCTGGCCCCGCTCGTCATCGGACACACTCTGGCGTCGTTCACCTCCGATATGCGCGCCTTCTGGCGGTATATTACCGGTGACAGTCAGTTGCGCTGGATCGGGCCAGAGAAGGGAGCTATTCACCTGGCCACTGCTGCTGTGGTCAACGCAGTCTGGGACCTCTGGGCCAAAGTTGAGGGCAAACCGCTCTGGAAACTGCTCACCGATATGACCCCGGAGCAGCTTGTCTCCTGCATCGATTTCCGTTATATCACCGATGTCCTGACTCCTCATGAAGCGCTAGACTTGCTACGCCGCCAGGCCCCAACCAGAGAGCAGCGCGAGGCGGAGATGCTGCAGCATGGCTTTCCTTCTTATACAACCGGGGCAGGTTGGCTGGGTTATAGCGATGAGCAGATGCGCCTGCTTTGCCGCGAAGCGCTGGCTAACGGCTGGCGGCACTTCAAACTGAAGGTTGGCCTGAGCCTGGAGGAGGATCTGCACCGGGCGCATATCATGCGCGAAGAGATTGGGGTAGAGAGCACCTTAATGTTCGACGCAAACCAGGTGTGGGAGGTGAACGAGGCCATCGCTGCAATGCAGCACCTGGCGACATTTGACCCCTTCTGGATTGAAGAACCCACCAGCCCGGATGATATTCTTGGACATGCCACCATTGCGCGTGCGATCGCCCCGATTCGCGTTGCCACCGGTGAGCATGTGCAGAATCGCATCATCTTCAAGCAACTTTTTCAGGCCAACGCCATTGCTATCTGCCAGATTGATGCCTGCCGCGTCGGCGGGGTAAACGAAGTCCTGGCGATTCTCCTCATGGCGACCAGGTTCGGCATCCCGGTCTGCCCGCACGCAGGAGGCGTTGGCCTGTGTGAATACGTGCAGCATCTCTCTCTCTTCGACTACATCGCGCTTAGCGGGTCGCTGGAGAACCGCATGATCGAGTACACACCTCACTTGCACGAGCATTTTGTGCATCCGGTCATCATCAGGAATGGTCGCTATATGCCCCCGGACGCTCCAGGGTATAGCGTGACGATGTATCCCGCATCGATTGCCGCTTACTCCTATCCCAATGGGTCGTCGTGGGCAGGTGAAAGCAGTTAGTTATGGAAAGGAGACGTGAGTGTTTCGTTTAGATAAGAAAATCGCCTTCGTAACGGGGGCCGGGTCGGGCATCGGAGAGCAAATCGCACGGCTCTTTGCGCAGCAGGGCGCGCACGTCATTCTCGCCGATATCAGAGTAGATGCTGCGGAGCGGATTGCCAGTGAAATTCGAGCTGCCGGGGGAAGTACACGCACGCAGCAGCTTGATGTGGCTGAAGAGTCCCAGGTCAAGGCCGCTATAGAGCGGGTTGCAGCTACCGAAGGTCGGCTCGATATCCTGATCAACAATGCCGGCATCAGCCACGTTGGTAGTATCCTGGAGACCAGCCTGCAGGACTGGCAGCGCGTGATGAGTGTGAATGCGGGCGGCGTCTTCCTCTGCGCACGCGAAGGAGTACGGCAGATGCTGGCACAGTCGCCGAGCGGAGGCGTGATCATCAATATGTCTTCGGTTGCAGCCACTATTGGTATTGATCGGCGTCTGCCCTATAGCGCGAGCAAAGGAGCCGTACTGGCGCTGACGCGCTCGATTGCCATCGATTTCGTCACACAGGGGATTCGCTGCAACGCCATATGCCCCGGCACGGTGCAGACGCCATTTGTGGAAGGCTACCTGGCGCGTCATTTCGCCGGCCACGAGGACGAAGTGCGCCAACAACTTCACGCTCGCCAGCCCATCGGACGTATGGGGCGCACGGATGAGATCGCGTATGCTGCGCTCTATCTGGCTTCGGATGAGGCCGCCTTTGTAACCGGCTCGGCGCTGGTCATCGATGGCGGCTGGACAGCTAAGTGAAGTTGCTGGCGCGCCTCGATCTTCCCTTGCTCATCTCCGCTCCACTACCTTACAATATATACCGAAGGCAGAGTTATCTATCAACTAAATCAGGAGCGACCTTGCAACTACATATCTACTTCACGCCAGCAGATGTAACCGCCATAAACCCACCGCTGGACGATGTCTATATCATTATAGACCTCATCCGTGCCACCACATCAATTACTGTTATGCTTGAATGCGGTGCGACTCGTGTCTTTGCCGCTAACACACTCGAACAGGCACAGCAAGCAGTTCAGTACTATCCCGATCGCCTGCTCTGCGGAGAACGCAATGCGCTACCACTACCAGGATTTGACTACGGCAATTCACCGGCGCAATTTTCACAACTCGATCTGAGCGGTCGCGAACTGATTCTTACTACCACTAACGGCAGCCGCGCCTTCTATGCCTGCCCGGCACAAAGTGTCCGTCTCGCAGGCTGTTTTTACAATGCACAGGCTGTTACCGCACACGCGCTGGCACTTGCCCGACAGCGTAACTGTAACATTTCAATTGTATGCGCTGCAGAGTTGAACTACTTTGCCCTCGATGATGCCACCTGCGCGGGCTATCTCGCGCTCCAACTACAACGCCTCAATCCCTCGCTTGAGATCCACGAAAGCGTACTTGCAGCCGCAGCACTCTATCACACGTATCCCCCACCTGGACTGGCTGACTATTGCCGTTCCGCACAGTCGGTTATCAACGTCGGGTTAAAGGATGATATCGATTTCTGCATGCGACAAAACGAAAGCTCCAGCATACCCATAGTAGTAGAGAGCGAGCAGGAGACAGGACTGCTGGTGATTGGGCGAGCATCCTGACAGCACCATTTAGTCTATTGTTAGAATCAGCTTACCAAAATTCCTGTTCTCGGCCATCACTTTATGCGCCTCAGCAATCTCGTGCAATGGATAGACCTGCTCAATGATAGGTCTGATCTGTCCACGTGCCAGCAGAGGTAACACTTGAGTTGTGAAACGCCGTGTCACGGCGAGTTTCTCTTCGAGCGTGCGAGTGCGTAAGGTGCATCCTCGTATCTGTATACGTTTAGCCATAACCAGGCCAAGATTGACATTGGCCTGCACTCCTCCCAGCATTGCCAGGAAAATCAGCCGCCCCCAGGCTCCGAGCGATTGAAGGTTCTGCTCCATATACGCTGCACCGATAAAATCAAGCACGACGTGCACACCCACACCATTAGTCAATTCTTTTACCTCAGCCGCGAAATTCTGCGCCGAGAGACCGACATCCAGGCCCAGCGTTTTAGCGCGCTCCAGCTTATCCGGCGTACGCGAGGTACCATAGACAGTGGCTCCAACAGCGCATGCAAGCTGGATCGCAGCAGTCCCAACACCGCTGCCAGCAGCATGGATCAGGATACGTTCGCCCAACTGTAAGCCGGCCTGGGTAAAGAGTGCATCGTGCGCAGTCATAAAGACTTCAGGAGTCGCTGCAGCCTGCACAAAATCCAGGCTCTCCGGAATCTCGATGAGCAATCCTTCTTGCTGCACGGCATATTCTGCCTGCCCGCCACCACCAGTAATACCCATCACGCGCTGTCCCGGTTTCCAGGCACGTACCTGCGGCCCGATTGCATCAACGACACCGGCAAATTCAAGTCCTGGAATATTCGAGGGTACTCCTGGAGGTGCAGGATAGTTCCCCGCACGCTGCGCAAGATCCGCACGATTCAAGCCAGCAGCTCGCACGCGCACACGCACCTGGTCAGCGACAGGTTCCGGTATCTCAACATCCTGTATCTCTAATACTTCGGGACCACCCGGTCGAGTAATCACAACAGCACGCATGTTTCGCTCCTTCGTTTCATGACACAAAATATTGATCATATCTATTGTATAATACATCCTTGCTGCAGACTCAATTCATTCATAAGACCTCCTCATAAGGAAGAACACACATGGGATGATGACGCAACACTCTCATAAGCTTCCTCTAATGCCAGCAGTAACTTTGCCAACCCCTGCTCATAACCGCGAGAAAGATCTATCGCTTGCAACCTCATCAATTCAAGCATCTTCTTAAATCCACGATTACAAATAACTGGAATCACCAGTTTCTTCATATGCAGAGCATACAAACACTCATTTTGTACCCATTCAGATGTAACAGAGTCAGGGGACAACACCACAATGAAAACCGCGCAGGCATCAATCGCGTGTTGAATCTTCCGCGGCCAATGTTCTCCTCCATTGATATAAACACGATCCATCCAACAGGAGTACCCCGCGCTCTGTAAATCAGCGGTCAATCGATGAACAAATTCCCAATCAGCCCAGGCATAACTGATGAATACAGAGTTGGAAAGTAGCTTCTCTCCGTCTTCAGAAGAAACTTCAGGCGCTTTTTGAGCATATGGGCTTCTTACTGATCCGTGCAGGCATTCAATCTCTCCAGTCTCATCAAGGTACCCATCGATCACCCGACGTACCATACCTTCAGCATGTTTTATACGTCTATCCGGCAAGAATGCCATACTCATAAGCAGATCCTTTCTTCAAAGCAGGTAACTCTTCAGATACCCTCGCTGCCTGCGGCGGCTCTTGTGTTTGTGTGGGTGGCCGGCCACCCACACAAACACAAGAGCTTGCAAATTACGCCTGTGTTAACAATGAGCGTGCTACGATAATACCGATGGTAGCGCCCACAATTAAAGCGAAGAGCAGTGCAGCTATAAATAGCCATACATCGATGAGAATACTATTCATCTGGTTACACCTCCTTTCTGCCTATGCGATACTCTCGTGAAGGTTATTCAGGCTATTTATGGTATTTCTTCAAGATGTGAGATGTACCACATATAAACGAACCCGGTAGCGACAAGTATAATGACGAAAAGTAATCCTATGATCCACGAGACACGCCAGAATGCAGCACTTACTCCAACAAATGTTGCAACGACACCGGCACTAAAGAAAATATTCAACGCTTTCGCACTCGCTGAACGTGGATGCGCATAGGCGTACTTCTCCTCTACAAAATTGACAACCAGCCCACCTGCAAGAGGCGGAAGAGCTATAGCAAAAGCTCCAACGGAGACCACCCCCGCAGGATCTAGCTTATCTACTCCGAGCAGCGCTTGCAGAATTACCAAAATAAAAGCGACAAGGCCCCCAATGTACAGGCTGTATAAGCGGAGAGCGTACTCATTGCTTTTCTGTCTTTGCACTAATTTCTCTCCCTGGTTCTCGCTTTCATTTTGCAACGAGAGAATCCTCACGTCTATATTATTGTCAGTTGTTTTAACTCATTAAAATGAGTTAAAAACACTAGACAAAGGGTATTGTACCTTTGCAAGAAGGCATTTGTCAAGAAGAATGGAACGACTTCAGGCGCAGGTACTACCGTTCCAGAAGTATACCTTTCTCGACTAACTTGACTGATGGTACATTTATATGGTAATTTAATAACATACAATATGTGCATTTTTTCATCAGTCAGCGCCTTCTCGCTATTTACATCTTTGTACACTATCGGAGGTAGTTTCATATCATGGATCATCAACTTTGTGTCTTTCTACACCCACCATTCCCCGTAGAAAAATACCTGTGGTCAATTTAGTAGCATGAATCTGGTCAGCATCTCAGTCGTTAGAGACTTACGGATTTTTAGGAGGATTCAGCATGTCTTCAAGGCCAACCCGGCAAAATAAATATGATCTTGGGAAAGATCCCAAACAGGAGAAAGAAATATCGCAAAAGACAAAAAACGCAGAAGATGCATCTACAGAGGAACATACACCGAAAGAGACGAGGAAAAGAGACAAAGAACGTGTTCAATTTGACTTTGCTCCCGAGGCACTTGATCGAATTGATGATATGAAAGACCGTATAGGCGCTACTACACGCGCTGAAGTAATCAGACAAGCATTGAGAGTGCTAGAATGGTTTATTACAGAAACAGAGCCCAACGATACCATTACTATCAGTAACAGTGACAACGAAATCATTGCAAGATTTAAAGCAAGGCTCCTCCATGATTAACGGAGTTAAGATCCTTTGTACAAAAACGCTGATCGGCTCACTCATAGAAAAAAGCACATCAAAAAATAGTTAGTGTCCCGGAGATACCGTCAAATGCTGGTGAAATTGCATGATGGCGCGGTTGTAACCACTTCTCAGCCTGGTGCACGTTCTGTAAGTAATGGCAAAGTCACAACGGTGCCATCATGCAATTTCACCGATTGTATCCTATTGCTCTCGATAGTACTACGCCTCATCTGGTAATAATATCATTCACCTCCGTTTCAGTAATAAACCATTCTAGCACTCTCAATGCTTGTCTGATTACTTCAGCTCTTGTGCTGGCTCCTATGAGATCGAGAAATAAAAACGCTTTTGAGAAACGTTATCTTCGAGGCGGTAATAGCCTGCGCCGGGAGCGATTAACTACTCTTTTCAAAGGGGGCCAACCCTTTACATATTCGGAGCTTTCCTCACTAATTGGCGTTGACCCAACCTCTTCCATATCAAATGGCTGGTTTTTGGATGAATGTCCTCGATCACGCCTGGGTGGTCTTGCTGAGTTAGTTTGTTTCATTTTATGAAACCTCCATGTTGCTAAGCACAAATACTCTATTAATCACAGATATGGCTCAGCAAGCATTTTCTATACGACTTTCACAAACGACCTCGGCCTGCTAAAAATTGCTACGTTCGATAAAAAACCACCATGAAAAGTGTGTGTAATGACTTGATTATAACATGCTTTTACCATGTTGTAAATGAGTAAAAAATGCTCATACAAACATAACACATACCCAGTTTGCATGCATAGGTTGGCAAGTAAGAAATGGATCTCGCGTTGCCCTACAAAATATTCTGTGCGAGATTGATTTAAAATCTTACTATAAAAGAGCAGTAAGATATATATTGTATAAACAACTACTGCTCGTTTTAATAGAATATGACCTCTTGCCCACCTATGATGATGTTCTTATGTCGAAGAGCCCAAAGAGGCAATGAGGAGCACCAGAATACTAACTGCCACCATAAGAGTACTGTCTGGCGCTATGTGTGGAAAGTTACTGGAGTTCATTGACATCATCCTTTCATTCAACTGTGTTTACACGCCTTTTTCAATCGCTTTGACCGAAAAAGCCATCACAGCAAGGACACGTCTAGCCAATTCTCTAATAGAGAGCCAGAAGTCAGTCCATGCTGCTAACACTAGCATTATCTACTGCCTTGTCTGTAACGCCCTGGCCGGTAGAGACAGACAAGGTAATGCGGCATCTAATGCTAGCCGCCTGTCTCGAACCTTCTTAAAACAAAAGCCTGTTCTATTTATAGGATAACACAAGCCAACTCGGGAGCCCTTATAATACGTACAAAGGTACTATTAAAATGACGCGTTGAGAAAATATCAGCTATACTAATGTATGTGATATAATTTTAGAAAATGTACAGTTATCCAGATTGGTGCTCTGTACATCCCTCTCTTTTTTAGAGAAGGGAAAATAAGCGGCTGATCTGTCAGCGGGAAGTAGCATTACCCATGTTGGCTGTAGCGCCCTGGCCGGTAGAGACAGCCGGGATGGTGGGCATCCGCTTCCTTATTTGATAGATCAGTTTCGCTCCTCTCTGTTCTACATCTCCACTTCGCGCCTTATTGATTGCCGCATAATGGCCTCCTCCTAATGTGAATATAAATATTTCTATGTGAGATGATTTCTTCTCAAGTAATATGAGTTCGGTTACTATATGGTAACATTTAAGAGTATACATTCATGTTTGTGCCACTTTGTGCCACAAAGTGGACAGAATGAGGCATGGTTGAGGTAATATTCAGATTCTGGTCAGAAAAGAAAGAAGCAGCCAGATTGAATCTGGCTGTGAAGAAGCACCCGCATTATCCGCGCGTCCCTATTTCCTGAAAACACTGTATCTTCTCAAATGATACTACTGTAATAAAGGTTATTCCTTCATGTACCGACTTGCCAGGTAAGGAAGCGGATGCCCACCATCCCGGCTGTCTCTACCGGCCAGGGCGCTACAGCCAACATGGGTAATGCTACTTCCCGCTGACAGATCAGTCACTTACAGTTGCTTTATGAGAATAGAGAAAGTGTTCAGGATGACGAGCTTTATAGGCACCTACATCAATAAACGATTGTTTACCCATAGTTTGCGTTTGCTACCATAATAGTAACGTATTCTTCTGCTACACAAGTAACCTGAGTACTTTTAGGCTAGCAAACATCCAGGTAAATTTTACGCCACAGAATATGCTTTTAAGTTTCTTTTGGTGTTCTCCCCTATAAGATTGTATCAGATAGATCAAAGCGAGACAGAGCCCGAAGTCGTAAAATGAAATCGGCGCCAGTTTGCAAAAGTTCCTGGTAGATGTCTCTGGCTGTACCTCTTCCAGTGCGTTGGAGAATGAGTCGTGCAACTTCTGGCTCCCACTGCTCAAGCTCATCTAAGCTAATGCTCCACCGAACATGTCGTCCCACTTTTTTTGTGTGCGCCCAGCGAATTGCTCCACGATTACTGATGGGAAGCCATTCGTTATTCCAGCTCGCACCAGACCAGGGAGTCCAGAGAAGCGTCGTACTGGCAAGATCTGGTGGAAGTGGAATGGGACAGGGACAGGGATCCATATCAGGCTCATCTTGTCTCCAGCACCACCAATATGGCTCTTCACGACTCATCGTTGGCAAACCAAGTCGATCACTGTTGTCAATCATGCGTACAATACAAAGCGCTGCAGCGCTGTCAAGCTCTGGTTCTCCATGCCCAATAAAACGAAGACAACCACGCGCTTTCCATTGCGAGATGGTTGAGCGAGCAACAGGCTCATCCCCAGGAGTATGCAATGTCAGCATCCGGCTCAACCACGCTGTTGAAAATTTCGTTTTTTTACTTTCGTAATCCTGTTGGTTAAGCTGCATTTGTGGATCTACATCATGGAAAAACGAAGAACGTTTTTCCTGGACTTCCTGGAGAAGGAAGCCTTCCTGGCTTTCTTCAACAATTCTTTTTTTGCGTTCCAGTCTCTGGCTCAAGTGCTTCGCTAGATGCTCTATCATTGGCCCCGAAAGTGGGGCCAGTAATGGGTAGAGATAGCGGCGCCGCAACGTTTCATCCATGAAACCGCTCTCTTTCACCTCTTGCTCTACGAGGAGATGATGCCAGGAAATGGCTCTTCTTTAATTTTAATATTTCGCATATACCATACTCCGCACTTCTGTCAATATCACAATATAGAGTCCTTTCTATATAAAGGAGATACAAAAGAGCATAGTAAGGAGTATACAAGAGGAGGCGCAAAATTTCATGTTTTTAACAGGAATTTTAGTAGGTGGGCATCCCAACTGCTTGAGGTGTCTCTCCCTCATGTTTGAGGGATCGCTCCATACCATAAAAAAATAGGACATCCTTGCGGATGCCCTATTTTGAGAGAAACGGGACTCAGGCGTTAGCACTTGCGCTACTGACGGGCGCCTCTTTGTAAACAGCTTCTAAATCGATCTCAATCTTGACATCATCTGCTACCAACCAACCGCCTGCCTCAAGCGCCTGATTCCAGTTCAGACCCCAATCCTTACGATTGATCTTCGCTACCGCGCTCAGAGCCGCAACCTGCATTCCCCAGGGATTCTTACCCTGGCCGTTATACTCGGCTTTGAAAGTGACAGGCTTTGTAACACCACGTATGGTCAGATCACCAATAACGTTGTACTCATTGCCGCTAACGTGCTCAACCTTTGTGCTCTTAAAGCTGAGAGTTGGATAATTAGCCGCATCCAGGAAATCAGGCGAACGCAGATGTGCATCACGCCTCTCTTCGCGCGTATCAATGCTCGCAGCTTCTACCTGAGCATCAACCCACGAATTAGCGGGATTCTGCTCGTCGATATGCAGATGTCCACTCAGAACCTTGAAATGTCCTTTAACTGTACTGATCATCATGTGTCTTACTGAAAATGTCGCTTGTGAATGAGCGGCATCAATTTCCCATGCCATAATAAATATTCCTCCATCAGGCATCGTTGTAACTTCGTTAGCTACTGTACTAACTACCAGATACTATAGCACAATCGCTTTCAAATGTCAAGTAACTAATTTATGGTTAGCCATTTCTCTATCCATATGGAAGTTACTTCTATTCAGGATAACACATCCTTGCCCGTAGCGGCATGCCTTGCGTGTGCCGAGTCTTGCCCGTAGCGGCATGCCTTGCGTGTGCCGAGTGGCTCAGAAGGAATTCCCAAGATGCTCGACCGTGTTCCTTCCCGCGCACTCGGCACACGCAAGGCATGCCGCTACGGGGGCGGACAATACATTTCAATCATGATATAATTTCTAGCAACAGTATAGAGTAAACAAGCAAGCGGAGGATATAATTACGCATGTTCACCCTCAATGACGTACTACAAGGCAATGCCGATAACTTCCACCTGCTGAGTAGTAGGTCTCCTGATCCCGACATGGTCTTCCACTCCGCCCATCATGATAGTCGTCAGATTGGTGCCGGGGATCTTTTTATCGCCATCAAAGGGACAAAAGTTGATGGGCATATCTTTATCCCGGCAGTTGCCCGTACAGGCGCGCTAGGAGTTCTCTGTACCGAACCAGCCAGCGATGTGCCACCTGATTTCTTGCAGATCGTCGTACCAGATGTCGTTGCAGCACTCCAGGCCACGGCTCATGTACGCACACAGCGCCAGGAACATACCACGCTCATTGGTATTACTGGCAGCAATGGCAAGACAAGTACCAAGGAGGCAGTCGCATCAGTGCTCAGTCGCCAGGCTCCCACACTCAAGACGCAGGCTTCATACAATAACGAGATTGGTTATCCACTTACTTTGCTACGTCTGGAGCCAGAGCATCGCTATGCCGTCCTGGAGATGGGTGCGCAGTGGGTTGGAGAACTGGCCTGGCTCTGCAAGACAATCGCCAGCCCGAACTGGTCTATTGTCACCAATGTTGGCGCATCACACCTGGAGTTCTTTAAATCACAGGAACGTGTAACCATTGCCAAAACCGAACTGGTACAGGCACTCACAGCCGATGGCATTGCTATTCTCAACTTCGATGATCTCAATGTACGAGGCATGGCCATGCAGACACAGGCGCGCGTACTGTATTATGGTACAGAGGATGGCACTGAAGTGCGTGCCAGCTCGATAGGTGGTGACATGCTATTCGGGCGCAATTTTACCTTGAGCTATCATGGACAGCACAGACGTATACAACTGCACCTGCCCGGAGAGCACGGTATCGCCATAGCTCTGGCAGCAGCGGCAAGCGGTTGTGCTGCTGAGATGTCTCTTGACGAGATCGCGCTGGTCCTGGAAGCACTCGTGCCCGCCAGAGGACGCGGCGAGATCAAGCCTGGCCCTAATGGGAGTACGATTATTGATGATACTTATAATGCCAATCGTCAATCGATCATTGCCATCACCAGTGCCATGCATGCAGCTACTCTACCACGCAACAGCAAACGCTGGGCCATCGTAGGTGACATCTTCGAACTGGGCTCCTTCTCACGCACCGAACATCGTGCCAGCGGTGTAGCTATGGCACGCAATGTTGATTACCTGGTTGCGCTGGGTGACCAGGCGCGTTTCTACATTGAAGGCGCGCTTGAGGCCGGGATGTCTGAAAAAAATGCCTATTATTTTTGTGCTAATGTAGAGAGCAGCGCCGAATTAGAAGCAGCCAAACGAGCAATAGCCGACCTGCTGACTCACGAGGTACACAGCGACGACCTGGTACTTATAAAAGGCTCGCGCGGCATGCGCATGGAAACCATACTGGAGATGTTGTAAGCATATTTTTACGACTAGAAGGATAGAAAAGTGGCAGAAAAGAAGTTACGCATTGGTCTTATTTTCGGTGGTCGCTCAGGTGAACATGAGGTTTCTCTCGCCTCAGCCAACTCGGTTATGTCGCATCTCGATAAGAACAAATACGAGGTCGTGCCAATTTGTATTACAAAAGCGGGTTCATGGCTGCTAGGGACAGAACCAGCCAGACTGCAAGCGGCAGGACAGAGTGTTCATGCGGAAACTGGAGATAGCAAGGAAATAACGACTGCTGTCACGCTTACGGGAGACCCCAGCCTGCGCCGCCTCATTCCTTTACAAAGTGGCGAACAACTACACGATAACGGCGCATTGGATATCATCTTCCCGGTCCTGCATGGTACCTACGGCGAAGATGGCACGCTCCAGGGATTGCTAGAGATGGCAAACGTTCCCTACGTAGGCTGTGGCGTCCTGGGCTCGGCGCTGGGTATGGACAAAGAAAAGATGAAGATGATCTTCCGAACCATCGGCCTGCCAATCATCGACGATCTGGTCTACCGCCGCAATGAGTGGGAACGCTCACCAGAAGCAATCATGAATACCATTGAGCAGCGCCTGGGCTATCCTAACTTCGTCAAACCGGTGAACCTGGGATCAAGCGTTGGCATCAACAAAGCGCATAATCGTGCCGAACTGGAACATGCCATACAGATAGCTGCCGAATACGACCGCAAGATCATCATCGAGCGGGGCATCAATTGCCGCGAACTGGAATGCGCGGTCCTGGGCAATGATGAGCCAATCGCCTCCGTTGTTGGTGAGATCATTGCCAGTAATGAATTCTACGACTATAAAGCCAAGTACATCGACAATAAATCACAGTGCATCATCCCGGCTGATATTCCCCAGGCAACCGCTGAAGAGATACGCCGCCAGGCTGTACAGGCATTTCTCGCCCTGGATCTGAGCGGACTCTCACGCGTCGACTTCTTCCTGCAGAAAGAAACAGGCCAGGTCTATATTAATGAAGTGAACACGCTGCCCGGCTTCACGGAGATTAGCATGTATCCTAAATTATGGAAAGCAAGCGGTGTATCCTATCCTGAACTACTGGATAGACTGATCGAACTGGCTATAGAACGTCACACTGATCGGCAACGCAATCGTACAACCTTATAAGTACCAGTAGGAGGAGAGAACATAGTATGACTGCAACCACTATCCAGGCGGTTATCGTCGAACCGCTAAACATTCCGCTGCGCGAACCTTTCACCATCGCCACGGGCAGCGTCTCGGCAGCACGCAATGTATTAATTACCATCAGGCTCAAAGATGGCAGCACAGGTTATGGTGAGAGTGCGCCATTCCCTCCCAGTACAGGCGAATCGCAAGAAACAGCCCTGGCAGCGGCCCGTAGTTGTGCGGATCTGCTCCAGGGACGCGACGCCGCTCAGTGGCGCTCCTTGTCCCAGCTCCTGCACAGCGTCTATTACGCTCAGGCGACCGTCTGTGCAGGCATGGAGATGGCCATTCTTGACGCGCTTACACACTCGTATGGTATCCCACTCTACGTCTTCTTCGGTGGCACCACATCCTTCATTGAAACCGATATGAGCATTCCTCTAGTCACGCCGGAACACGCTTACACACTGGCAAAAGAAACGATGGCGCGTGGCATCAAACGCATCAAGGTCAAAGTTGGCAGCAACCTGCGCGAGGACGTAGACCGCGTGGAAGCCATTCGCAACGGCGCATCCCACCTTGGCCTCACGCTTGACGCCAATCAAGGCTATACTCCCAACGAAGCGCTCCTCTGCCTGGAAGCCCTGGACGACCGCGATATCCGCCCGCTCATGCTGGAGCAGCCTGTACACAAAGACGATTATGAAGGTATGCGCTACGTCATGCAACATACCGCAGTTCCCATCGCAGCCGACGAAAGCGCCGATAGTCCCGGCTCCGCCGCCCGCCTGATCGCTATGGGAGCCGCCAATGTCATCACTATCAAACTCATGAAAAGCGGTATCGTCGGTGCTCTCGACATCGCCGCCCTCTGCCATACCACGCACACCCAACTCATGATCGGCTCCATGATCGAATCGCGCCTCGCCGTCAGCGCCGCCGCCCATCTAGCCGCTGGTCTGGGAGGCTTTCGCTTTATCGATCTGGACACCCCCATGCTACTGACCGACGACCCATTTACAGGTGGCTACGTACAAACTGGCGGTGTATATGATCTGGCAAGTGTACAGCGAGGATTGGGCGTAGAGAGAAAATAAAGAGAAAAGCTATTTTAGCGTAAATTGAACAAATTCAATATCGATCTCTCGACAATTCATACATTCTATGCTACACTCTCAATCACAATATGTGGCAAGTGGGAGGTAGTATGGCAAAACCGTGGGACGAGAGCATGAAAACTCTTCCATTTTGAAAATATCCAGATTGGAGATCTTGCGCCAGAAGATATTCGAAGGAAAAAAGAGATTAGCTTGCTACCTCTCTTACCTCTGACAAAAGGTGGAGCAACACGAAAAATAGTGAGAGATATGCTCATAGAGCTAGACACTTCTGAACATAAAGAACTGGCCTTACTTGGATATAAGCTGGCTTCGCTTGTCTTTAAACGTGTAAACCAGGACGATCTGGACTGGTTAATAAGGAGCTTCAAGGAAATGCACGATATTCTACGAGACACTCCAATTTATCAATTGATCTTAGAAGAAGGTTTTGAAGAAGGACTTGAAAAAGGTCGTAAGGAAGAACTGCGACTGATGCTAGCAAATATTGTTCAGGAGCGGTTTCCGGAACTGGCCAATCTGGCAAAGGAGCGTGCAGCTACGATAGAAGACATAAATGTACTGCGGCAGATAGTCATGAAGCTGGGTATCATGCAAGACGAAGATAAAATCCGGCAATATCTTATGACGATTGATGCGAGCTAAGTAACCTTATATAACTCATGTTTGTAGCTGCTCCTTTATTAACAGAGTATAAGGAGCAGCTACATGTAACAAACGTCGACAAACTAGCGGTACGCTTCTGCTTGCAGGTTGAACAATTGGGCATAGCGACCGTTCAGCGCCATCAATTCCTCGTGCGATCCACTCTCCAGGATACCTCCGTGCTCAATGACGAAGATACGATCAGCTAATCTCACTGTACTGAAACGGTGACTGATAAAGATGGCGGTCTTGCCTTCGGTTAGTGCCTTGAAATGCTCAAAGACTTCGTATTCGGCCTGGGCATCAAGCGCACTGGTTGGTTCGTCCAGAATGAGAATACGAGCATCGCGCATAAAGGCTCGCGCCAGCGCAACCTTCTGCCACTCTCCTCCACTCAACTGTGTGCTTTCCTTTAGATCCTTAAACCATCGCCCAAGCATCGTGTCGTAGCCCTGCGGAAGCCGCTCGATGACGGCATTTGCCCCACTTCTACGTGCTGCACTCATGACCAGTTCCCGCTGTTCGATCTTATCCACATTCCCCACACCGATGTTTTCCTGTGCCGTCATATAGTAGTTCACATAATCCTGGAAGATCACACCAACTTGCTCGCGTAGTTCCTTCAGGTCGTATTCCTTGATATTGCGACCACCAATCAAGATTTCACCCTCGTCAGGTTCGTACAGACGCGTAAGCAGCTTGACTAACGTCGTCTTTCCCGCGCCATTACGCCCAACAAGTGCTATGGCTTCACCCGCACGTATGCTGAAACTCACGTGTTTCAAGGCAGCCTGCGTCTCGGGATCTTTCCCCGGATAGGTGAAACTGACATCGCGAAATTCTATATCCAGCCCTTTTATCTCTACTGTTGAATCAAGTGGGCTTGGATTCGTCGGCGATACAATACGTGGGGAGTATTCGAGAAACTCAAACAACGTATTCACATACAGGGTATTCTCGTAGGTAGAGGAGATACCATTCAGCAAGCCCTGGAAGTTCTGCCCTACCTGTATCGCCGTCTGCGTGTAGAGTGTCAGACCACCCAGAGTGATGCGACCCGCGACGGCTTGTAGTGCGACATAAAGGTAAATGGCAGTGTTGGCCACAACCGTAAGAGTTGACCAGATAAAGTTAGTAGAGTAGCGGCGGAGCAGCAACTTTTTGTCCTGTTTGTACAGCTCGGTTGCCAGACGCCAGAATCTAGTAATGAAAAAGTCACCCAAGTTGAAGAGTTTTATCTCTTTGTTATATGTATCAGTAGTCATTAGCGACACAAAGTAGGCCATTAAGCGCCGCTCTGGTGACTGACGGCGCATAAGCTGGTAACCTCTCCACCCGTAGCGCGTACTGGAGAAGAAAGCAGGAATGGGAACGATGAGCGCCACGATAGCAAGCCACCATGCCAGGTGCAACAATAGAAAGATGAGAGAGATCAAGGTTACTATAGTCTGACCAAAGCCAAAGGTCTGCGAAATCATCGAAACAGGCTGGTAATTAGACTGGTTCGCGGCCTGGCGTATCTTATCATATGACTCAGGGTTTTCAAAAAAAGATAGATCCAGCGTGTTGGCTTTCTTCAAGATATCTAGCTGAACACGATTGGATACCTGTTCCTGCAGAAGCTGTTGTACAGTATTGCTGAACGTGCTGAGCAGGCTGGATACAAGCGTAATTCCCAGTTGTAAACTTACTGGTAACAAGATAGGGGCTGTACTGTGTATACGTATTGCTCGTACGACGCTGTCGATTACCAGGCCGCTGATTGAGACGCTGATGGCGGGCGTAAAACCCTGTGCGAGATTCAAGAGCCCCAGCATTACTGTCAATATCGGACTCGTTGACCATACCAGGCGCAAGACACGCGGTATACTTGCAAACGCGCCCGGTATTTTCTTGAAGCTAAATTTTTCATCTGCTCGTGTTCTTGGACCTCTTGGGAGGGATGCAATGGATTGTTTCATGGAGTAGTATGCCTCACCGCTTTTCTCTTTAACTTGTGTTTAAAAGTATAGCCCGAAAAACTGCGCCATACATCGTTAATGACGACAGTTTTTCGGGCCAGTAAAATCAGGAGGAGCAACCTGTCAATTTCTACAGGTAAGCAGTAGCTGCTGCGCTTAAAGCACCGTTTTGATGTACTGACTCGCCCTGTGTGCAAGCCCCATAATCGACAACATCGGATTGACGCCTGAGGCAGCAGGGAAAACGCTTCCATCACAGACAAACAGGCCCTTGACTCCGTGCATTTCACAGTTGCCATCGGCAACCGATTGCGTCGCATCAGCACCCATGCGGCAGGTACCCATCTGATGCGCAGAAAAGATCGGCAAGCGATTCGGTCCCATGCCGTGCCGCTCCAACTGCACATCGAACTCGCGCCACTCGCGTTCGCTGATTCTACCAACCTCCGGTTGCTTCAGATATGTGCGCTTGCTGTGCAACGAGAGAACCTCGGTTGCTCCAGCGGCAAAGTGGATACGGGCTGCATGGCGCATCCCATGTAACAGGTGGCGACGATCAAATACTGAAGTAACATAATCTACGACGGGTTCGCCATAACGGTCAAGCGTTATCGTTCCTTCCCCCCTATCACGAGTCAGTATAATAAACGTGGCGACGTACGCGGCCCTAGCCATCTGCTCACGATAGTCACGCGCCGAGTACCAGGGCGTTGACAGGCCAATTAAGCCAGGATGAGTAGGCGGAACTTCCAACTTGTACCCATAGTTGCCATCGAGTTGTCCAAACTCGTCGCTATAAGCTGATTGCATCACACCCTGCCAGGAATATACTTTCTCGGGATAGATTCCTCCCACGGTGGCGACAGGATGCAGTTTTAAATGGCGACCAATATGCCTGTTCTCTAATCCCGAACGCAAGAGAAGCGCAGGCGAGTTAATCGAGCCAGCCGCAATAATAACTGTCCTGGCACGCACCGTCACCCGGTAGTTTTTGCCCGTCTCTCTATCTTGCGCCGTTGCTGCGACACCAACCGCTCGACCATTCTCGATAAGCACCCGGTCAGCGCTACAGCGCACAATAATGCGCGCCCCACGATCATAGGCATCTTGTAGATATGTCTTCGTAGTAGATTGCTTGCAACCATAACGACAGCCGAAACCACAGGTACCACAGCGCTGCTCGCACCCAACAGCATTACGGCGCAAAGTTCCTGCGTGATAGCCAAGAGCCCTGGAACCTTCAAAAAGTAATTGATTCTGCCTGTTGTGAGCGCTGTTCTCAGTATTCACACTGATACGCCGCTCCACTGCCGCGAAACTCTCCTGTAACGCGCCGCCTGTAAAATCGCGCAGGCCAGACACTTGCGCCCATTCCTCTAATATATTATCAGGAGTTCTGAACGAGGTATCCCAGTTAACAACAGTGCCCCCACCAAGCGTACTTCCTGCAAGGATAATCACACCTAGATCTTTGCTGGTAAGCGTACTGCGTTTAAGGTAAAGTTCGGACATCGCCTGCGCTTCTTGCAGTGTGAAATCAGCCTCGCTATTATATCCACCCTTCTCCAGGACTATTACACTCTTACCCGCCGCGGCCAGTTCGCCCGCTACGACTCCACCACCAGCACCAGAGCCGATGACGACAGCATCACACTCCAGTGTGGAGTCCTGCATAATAGCAAACGGTTTGATGGGGCGTGCAGCGTCCTGCGGAGGAGGTGTCGGCCCCTCGTAGTCGAGTACCTCCCAGTTGGGATTGACGCCCTCTGGGTCAGGAACAGAGAAGAAAAGAAAGCCTGTAAGCCGCTTCATTGCCTGGTAGCCCTGGCGTAATTGCACCAGCGGACTACGCGCCATCGCCAACAGATACTTCTCGCGTTGCTCGAACGAAAGATCTATAAATGATTTTGCCTTCCCAATTAGCAGTAAGCCAGCAAAAGGACTTGCAAGCAACGCCAGAAAACGGTGAAAATCGGCCTGCGCCTCTGCATTCTCCTGCCCTAATGTCTCAGCAACCAGCACGGCAATGTGCAGATCACTGGCATTACGCCGATAATAAGCAGCCAGGGCAGTTCCACTGCCGGCAGGAGGTTCCAATGAGGGAAAGAAGGTATCGCAGATCGCTTCCACAATACGAAATTCGTCGGATGAGAGCCAGCCCGCAACGCGACTCTGGGTTGTGCCTGGAGATGAGGTGACAGCCATGACGCCCCCCTTTGATGATGAAGATAGAACCCTACTAATTTGGCAGCATAGGTCAAGTATAACATACGCATAGTCCAGCATTCTATTCGTTACAATAGAACAAAATATAGACGAATATTTTGCATATATATGCAAATTGCAAAATATGTGCCATTTTTATTAGACACCTCTGTAATTTCCATGCTATACTTCTTTCGTAGCCACTTTGTTCATCAGCATATTAACGGAGAAATAGTTATTATGACCACGAGTGAACGTAGCTCAGAGACCTTCAGTGTTAAAGGCACGCGGGATAAAATTGCAGAGCTGCATGATTTGAAGGAGGCCACCAAACTGGGTGGCGGTCTGGCTCGTATCGAGGCACAGCACAAGAAAGGTAAACTCACGGCACGTGAGCGCATCGATCTCTTGCTCGATCCTGATACATTCAACGAGTTGGATATGTTTGTTACTCACCGCGCTACGGATTTTGGTCTGGATGAACAGCGAATTCCGGGTGATGGGGTTGTTACGGGTTATGGACAGATTGATGGACGGCTCGTCTACGTTTTCTCGCAGGATTTCACCGTCTTCGGTGGTTCGCTTTCTGAAGCGCACGCCGAGAAAATCTGCAAGATTATGGATCTGGCGATGAAGAACGGTGCCCCGGTGATCGGTCTTAATGACTCCGGTGGGGCACGTATACAGGAAGGTGTGGTGAGCCTGGGGGCGTACGCTGATATTTTTCTGCGCAATACCCTGGCCTCCGGCGTGATACCACAGATTTCTGCCATTATGGGACCGTGCGCGGGTGGTGCCGTCTACTCACCAGCAATCACGGACTTTATCTTTATGGTAGAGGAAACGAGCTATATGTTCGTCACGGGCCCCAATGTTGTGAAGGCGGTCACACACGAGGATGTGACCTTTGAAGCCCTGGGTGGATCTAGAGTACATAATAGCACCAGCGGCGTCGCCCATTTCTCCTGTCCCAGCGAACCCGATTGCATCCGCATGCTGCGGCAATTGGTGAGCTATATCCCCTCCAATAACCTGGAAGATGCCCCCCGCATTATTCCTACGGACTCGCCCAAACGTATCGCAGAAGAGCTGGATACTATCATTCCTGATAACCCCAGCAAACCCTACGATATGAAGACAGTTATTGGACATATCGTTGACGATGGCGACTTCTTCGAGGTACAACCGCATTTTGCCCCGAACATCCTCGTTGGCTTCGCCCGCCTCAATGGACGTTCCATTGGCATCGTTGCTCAGCAGCCGCGCTCTATGGCAGGCTCGCTCGACATTAACGCGTCAGATAAAGCAGCGCGCTTCGTACGCTTCTGCGATTGCTTTAACATTCCTATTATCACGTTTGTAGACGTACCTGGCTTCCTACCAGGCGTGGGACAGGAACATGGGGGCATTATCCGCCATGGTGCCAAGTTGCTCTACGCCTACTGTGAAGCAACGGTGCCCAAAATAACGGTTATTACGCGCAAAGCCTATGGTGGCGCTTACGACGTGATGAGTAGTAAGCATGTGCGTGGCGATATCAACTACGCCTGGCCGACTGCCGAGATCGCCGTTATGGGGCCAGAGGGGGCCGTCAATATTCTCTTCAAGAGCGAGATTGACGCAGCCGATGATCCAGACCAGCGGCGCAAAGAATTGATTGCTGAATACACGCAGATGTTCGCTAACCCGTACATTGCTTCCAGCCGTGGCTATATCGACGAGGTAATCGAGCCCGCCATGACGCGTATCAAGCTCATTAGTGCCCTGGAGATGCTCAAAAACAAGCGCGATACCAATCCGCCTAAGAAACATGGCAATATCCCACTCTAAATTGAGCGGAGACGACCATCGTTCCGTACCTGTGATGCATCGATTGTAGGGGGCACGGCATCAATTGTAGGGGCGCGGTTCACAAGCCCGCAAACGCTGCGGGCTTGTGAACCGCGCCCCTACATACGATCTTCATTTTTACTCGTCTTGCTTTTCGATTAACTCCAGCAGGACGCCGCTGGTCCCTTTGGGATGGAGGAAAATCGCTCGCCCTTCAGCAGCAATACGGGGTTGCTGATCCAGCACAGGAGCGCCCTTATCTTTCATCTCTTGCAGAGCAGTATCGATGTTATCAACTTCAAGGCAAATATGGTGCAATCCTTCGCCGCGCTTCTCCAGATACTTTGACAAAGTGGAACCGGGCGTCGTCGGCTCGATTAACTCGATCTCACTGCCATCCGGTCCTCCCATAGGCAAAAAGGCAATACGTACCTGCTCGGTAGGCACTTCCTTGATTTCGCTGGGCACGATACCCAATGTATCGCGGTAAAAAACAAGCGCCTGCTCGATATCGCGTACAATAACCGCCACGTGATCAATACGCTTCGGCATAAAATTTTGCTCCTTTCTATCCCCAGAATTCACTAATCCGCACAATGAACCAGGTGAAAATCAGTCTGTTTGAGCTGAGATGGCACAGATGCAAAAATGCCAACGCTACGCTGAATGGTACTGGTCAATGCACTCAACGCCATCAGCGCACTGATACGCACCTCTTCACTATAGTGGAAAAGGTCCGCCATCTGTTCAAATTCCGCCTGTGTTAGAACTTCGTAGGACAGATCCGGCTTGACCAGGACACTTAAATCAAGATCAACATAAGATATGCGATCAAGTCCAATGGTGGCTGGCTGAATAATAGTGGCATAAGTATGAATCAGCGTTCGATCATTATAAAAGGCACTGAGCATATACCAGCGCTGTGGCCAGAAAAATTGCAAGCAGTTGCTGCGTAGTGGACGTCTTCCAGTTATCCAATGCATCGGCGTACCAACGGGTAACCAGAGTCGCAAGCCACCATTTGCCGCTTCAGAAACCTGTTCATCGCCAAGCTGCATTCCCTCATTTAGCTTATGCGTTCGCCAGGAGCCACGTATCCCCTGGTCATAGCTACGACTCTCAACTAGAAAGTCTTGTTGCATGGTTGCACTCCCTTCCGTCAACCCTCATAGTACGCAAATCCGACGCAGTCGTCAAGCGCTCATAGGACATAGTCCTCACCGCGATATGATCGAGTTCCTGCTACTAATGCTTTGCATGTTTATAGTTTATATCTTATATGCTATATGCATACAAAGACAAAAAGCATATATATTCCGTACTCGGAATTATATCATACTTCTCATTATTGGAATAACAACGATGCTCGCTGCATATATTTACGTATTTACGCCGGCTACTCTCTCAGAAGCTTTCTTGTGCGAAGACCGCTCCAAAACTTACAAAATGTTCTCGCAGAGGCATATTCCATTTGCTTCTCGCGTGTTGTAGAATAAAGACACATCTATCATCTGCAATCTTAGCAACTAAGCCTGCCCGGCAGCAGAAACAGGTTTTACATGCGCTGTCCAAACTGTCAGACCATCAATCCACCAAACGCAAAATTTTGCCTGGAGTGCGGCAATCGTCTTGTCGTCTGCCCAAATTGTGGGACGGTAAACCTTCCAGTAGCTAAGTTTTGTATCGAGTGTGGTACCGCACTACAACCAGGGGGAGAAGGCACTGTCCCGCTACCGTCAGTGTCTGCGCCAACTCCGCAAATAGTTGACTCACAACTGATACGCAATGGAACAGCGCCCACGAAACTCGAGTTACTGCTCCCACCCGAAGAGCGGCGCGTGGTTACCATAATGTTTGCGGACATCACCGGTTCAACACCATTGGCCGATCGCCTGGACCCTGAGGATATGCGCGCCATTTTGACTGGATACTTTAACTTGATGACTGAGCAGATACGCAAGCATGGCGGCACGGTCGAGAAATATATTGGAGACGCGGTCATGGCGGTCTTTGGCTCTCCCATCGCGCACGAGGATGATCCTGATCGGGCTATTCGCGCTGCACTCGATATGCAAACGGCTCTCGCCAGATTTAATGAGCAAAGGCAGGCGCTGGATGCTGAAGTAAACCGTCTGCAAATGCGCATTGGTATCAATACAGGCGAGGTTGCTATTCCTAGCAATACCTCGCACCAGCGGCAGGATTTTCTCATCACAGGCGATGCAGTGAACGTGGCCGCTCGCTTACAACAAGCAGCAGCGCCCGACACTATCCTGGTAGGAGAACGCACCTACCTGGCAACACGCGAGGTCTTCGACTTTCGGCCCATCGCGCCTCTGCGCCTCAAGGGGAAGTCAGAGCCGATTATGGCCTGCGTCGTCCTGGGACTGCGCCGACATACATCAATTGTTACTCAACATCCACGTGGTATCGAAGGCAGGCCAGTACGCCTGATTGGGCGTACGTTGGAATTGACCCTGTTGCACGCAAACTATGCACGCGTTGAAGCCGAACGTCATCCACATTTGATCACAATACTTGGCGCTCCTGGTATTGGCAAATCACGCCTGGTACGCGAATTTATTGAACGCGAACAGGAACGCTTCAAAAGCGCTACGGCTATTGGCAACCATTCTCCCCCCAGAGTACTTCTGGGACGTTGTCCGCCTTATGGCGAAGGTATTACGTACTGGCCCCTCGTCGAGATTCTACGCTCGTTGTTGCAGGTGCAGGAAGATGATAACCTTGATACTCTTCAGCGGCGCTTTATCGAGTTTTTGCGCGACACACTGGCAAAGGCCAAACGCAGTGAATCGACAGATGAGATCGCGGGCACTATCTTGCGCAGCATTGGCAGGGGACTGAGCGGCAAATTTCTCCCAGTTGAGCGTGATCGCTTGAAACGCGAGAACCAGTTGAGCACCCACAGTATGAGCGTCAAACAGGCAGGCACACAGGTTGCATTGTTACGCGCCTGGCGCGTTTTTCTTGAGTCCCTCGCTGAGCAGCAACCACTCATTATTGTGGTAGACGATCTGCAGTGGGCGGATGAAGCATTGCTCGATCTGCTGGAATATCTAACTGACCGTATCTCGTCGGTACCTATTCTCTTCCTTTGCCCGGCACGTCCCGATTTCTTCGAGCGGCGGCGCGACTGGGGCGGTGGGCGGCGCAACTTTACTACCATCGAATTGGAATCCCTTTCGAGAGAGGAAAGTAGCGAACTGGTCGATGCCTTGCTGAACACCAGCGATCTGCCAGAAGTACTGCGTTATACGATCCTGAGCCGGGCGGAGGGCAATCCTTTCTTCGTTGAAGAGATTATACGCATGTTTATCGACCAGGGAGTCCTGATCTGTGAAGATGATCATGAGCATGGCATTGAATGCTGGCGCATCGATCATAACAATGAAACGCTGCTGCACGAGTTGGCTACACCGGGCGAGCATCCTGACGATACATTAATTAATATGCATTATGTGTTGCCACTACCACGCGTCCCTGATACTATCCAGGGCGTCCTTGCTGCGCGCGTCGACCTGCTCAATCCAACTGAGAAGCTTATACTCCAACATGGGGCGATCGCTGGTCGTACCTTCTGGCTCTCTGAATTACAGATCCTTGAGCCCGATCTCAGCATCGAGACTATCCTGGAGGTACTGGCCTCACTGATCCAACGCGAGTTTATAATGGAGACGGAAAAAGAAGTACGTAGCCCTGTAGAGAGCGATCATGTCTTCGTTTTTAAGCATGTCTTGATCCGCGATGTAGTCTATAACAATATTCCGCGCATGCGCCGTTCTCAGGAACACACGCGTATTGCACTCTGGCTAGAAGAGATGGCAGGCAACGATCGTGCCGCCTTCACTGAATTGCTTGCATATCATTACCAGCAGGCTCTGGCAACCTGGTCCGTGGGTCTGTCGATATCATCGATTGAAACAAACAATCCACTTGATCTCTCAGCACCGCCACTACGCATGACACGGCCAGAACTGCGCCGTCGCGCCATTATGTATCTTACACTGGCAGGCGATCAGGCATTAAATACCTATTATGCCATTCGAGCGCTTCAGGCTTATAATGACGCGTTCGAGTTGCTCACTGATGACGAAGCTGATCTCCCCATCTGTATTGCCATACACGAGCGCCTGGGGGACGCTCACTTCCAACGTGGGAATGAAGATGAGGCCTGGCAGGAGTATCGCAAATCGCTCCGCCTGGCGAAAGATCATCCAGAAGCTGCCGCTACGGGAGGCACTACCTTGCTCTACCTGTATGAGCGCCTGGCGGAACTAGCAACACGCTGGACAGGAGGCTTCGACAACGCGCCTGATTTGCAGGAGGCTCAGAGCTATATCGATGCAGGTCTACAGCTTCTAGATGGTCAACCCTTGAATCGCGAGCGGGTAGCTTTTCTTACCTATCAGGCCTTCTGGTATATTCGTCAATTGGAGACGGCCACTTACGCACATAAAGCGGAACTGGCGGAGCAGGCACTCGCCAGTGGACATGATGCATTACATCTTGCTGAGGAACTAAATAATCCCAGCGCACTCTCACTGGTCCTGGACGCAATGGGCTTTATTTATGGTGAGTACCATAAATATAATGAGGCCCACCAGATACAGCACCGCCGCCAGAAATTGGAGAATCAGCTAACAGATCGTGAAGAACTGTACGATCTCTACTTTTCGCTTGGCAAGTCACACGAGCAAGTATCCGACTACCCCGCAGCGCTCATGTGGTTCGGACGAGCATGGAACAATGCGCAGACAATGGAGAGTCCATCCATGTTACTCAGTAGTATGACCGGGCGTATGCGCGCATGGCGACAGTGGAATCGTTGGGAGAACGCTCGTCAGGTTGCACTTGACATATTGCACCTTATCGAGCAATACCAGCAGGACGAAAAGCGTCAGTTGTGGGCTCTGGAGACGCTGGCAACGATTGCATACCGTATGGGTGAGCAGGAACAGGGCGACCAATATGCGCGCCAATATAAACGTCTGATTGACCAACAAATAGAGCGCTCAGGCGAGGCAACTCGCAATGCACTATCCACGACAATGCACGCAATCCACCTTGCACGCGAAGACTGGGCACGTGCTACCGCTGATTATAAAGAGAAGCTTCAGCGCAGCGAGCCACTACCATCACCAGAGACCTTAGCTACATTAGCCGAGTTGCTGGTGATGACTGGCGAGAGCACGGAGGTCCAGATCAGCACCAGCGAACGAGCTATCACGTTAGCAGAAGTATCAGGTTCACGCAAAAGCTATGCCATTGCTCTACGTGCCAGGGGTCGCATGTACGTGGAACAGCAGGAATGGAAGCTTGCCGAGCAGGATCTCAAGCACGCTCTGCGCCGCTGCGAGGTACTCGACCTGCCCTGGGAATGTGGCAATACCCTGTATCAACTGGGAATACTCTATAAGCGCCGCGCCATGGCTCCCAAAGAAGACAAACAGAATAATCGCAATGCCGACCTGGGTCGTGCACGTTATCATTTCGAGCAAGCTATAGGCTTCTTCGAATCGCTAAAAGCCCTGCCTAACATAGAGCATGTACGCCTGGCAATGATGCAGGATACAACCGCGCGCGTATAGGTCAGTCTAATACTACAGTGCCACTTAGCTTGTGAGGTGGCTTGTAGAGCGGGCTGGCTCATTTCTGATATGAATTGAGCAATTGGCTTCCTCAGCCGTTTCATAACCGTTATCCTTGTATAAGTGGCACTGTAGTACTAAGTGTTCATTTCCCATAGAGATGATGCATGCCATAGCTGTGTAGAATCCCATACACTCCCCATATCCGGGGGTAGTGTGGAGATATGGATCTGGGCAAGGTTCGCACCAGCAGCCTGCAGGCGAGCACGAACTCCTTTGAGAGCAAGTCTGGGAGTGTTATTAGTACGGCTGAGATGCGCCAGCCACAACCAGCGTACACTATCATGACGCCAGGTACGCAAGACGGCATCAGCGGCCTGGTCGTTAGAGAGATGCCCCTTACTGCCCAGGATGCGTTCTTTGAGGAGCAGGGGATAGGGACCACGCAAAAGCCTTTGACGGTCATGATTGGCTTCCAGAATGAGCAGATCGGCCTGGCCGATCATAGTCAACATAGCAGGAGTTACCTCGCCACTATCGGTCACAAAGCAAACACGACAACCACCCGCGCTCAACAAATAGCCACACGGAGCAACTGCGTCATGCGAGGTAGGAAATGATGTTACCTCAATATCGTTGATAATCCGCCGCTGACCCACAGGCAGAGCCAGCATGCGCTTAGTCCCTTCTGCGCCATGCAAGATTTCTTCGCTTTCCTGCACACCAATCTGTTCTTCTGCATCATGATGCAGATTATTTGCAGCGCTAAGCCCTGTAGCAAGCATATCTTGTGCTCCAGCACCACTTTCCAATGCCGCGATAAGTACTCCCGAGTCGGTACGCCAGGTACCAGAAATCAGGCTATCCTCTAGCGCTTTGTAGGTACGGGGATCAGCAATGACAGGAGTAGCATAGCGCTTCATTAGCGCAGGAAGACCGATCACATGATCGCTATGCTCGTGAGTAACTAAAATACCTTGCAGTTGTGAAGGATGAACGCCAACACTATTTAGTCGTTCGCTAAGCAGATATCCATTCAATCCTGCATCAACCAGGAGTTTAGTTCGACCCTGAGGACCAGCTTCGACCAGCAGAGCATTGCCGCTGCTGCCACTACCAAGAGAAACTACGCGCATATTAGCAATACCTTATATACCAAGTAGGTGTTGGGCGTTGCCGCCCAGGATCATCTCCAGGCTGGCTTGATCCAGGCCAGCTTGCTTGATATGATCGATTACACGCTGTTGCGACAACAAGCCATAATCGCTGGCGAAGAGGATACGATCCGCACCAACCAGTTGCGTTACCACAGGTAAAATGGTAGAACGATAGAGATAGATCGTTGCAGCTGTATCATACCACACGTTGGCAGCAACACGTTGAATTTCTGGCATAAGACAGTAAAATGGTAATCCACCGCCCCAATGTGCAGCAATAAAGCGTATATCAGGAAAAGCCGTTAAAAACGTTACGATATCCTGTAGCGAAACATCGCCTTTGCCGGGATAACTATGACCAACAGGCTCGCTGCAATGCGAGAGTACCAGTAATTGGTAAGAACGTACGACCTCCATCAGTGGAGTAAGCAATTCGATATTACTGAGCCTGTAACCCTGACCATGTGGCATAAGTTCGCCTAACCCGACCATACCAGCCAACGCACAGCGTTCCAATTCGCGCACAGCCCTTATTCCTGCTGTCGGTTGAATGACTGCCATGCCATAAATACGCTGTGGATAACGGTGCATCGCATCGATAATGTAGCTATTTGTCTCCTCGATCAAGCCTGGATCAGTCCAGCCAAAGGAAAAGGTAACCGAGGCATCCACGCCAGAGGCACTCATCTCCGCGATTAGATCCTCCGCATTTACCATCCGTGTACGTGGACTGGCATATAAAGCATTAAACCAGGGATCCCGGGCGCAATAGAAGCTTCGCCGCTCACAAATATGGGGAGGGAAAATATGCGTATGAAAATCGATAAGCATGTTTTGCTGCTCCCTCTATAAACAAAAAAGAGTTCGCTCAGTACTGGCGAACTCTTCAAAGCAGTGGTTTTCCGCTCTGTGAACCTGAAGGTAAAGAAGATTCCTCAATTTTGCTGAGCACCGCAGCCGAGCGATGCAGAAGGACTCCCAAGAAACAAGACACGGGACCAACAAGCCGTACGATCATTAGGGCGGCTGAGCTTCGTCTGTTACCAGAGGTCCACTTGCCGTCTAGCTACCAGGTGGTCTGCCTGGGATCTTGATCTGATTTCCAGATGGGACGACTGGTCTTGGGAGCGGCTTCGCGC
>WNGD01000076.1_pt1 | contig 85903 bp, 80 predicted proteins | sample 5400671 | NCBI WGS metagenome assembly WNGD01 (sample SAMN13153369, study PRJNA577476) | soil metagenome | isolation source: 40 cm soil or saprolite under grassland replicate 2 | place: USA:California | collected 2016-06-15
CGCTTGGCAAAGGTCGATGCATCACGCCACTGCCCCCGGCGACGTACCGGCTCTGCCACGGGCGGCTGACTTTCCGCGGCGCGCCTGAGAGCGGCGACGTCGAGCACGCTTTGGAGGTAGGCCTTCTCTTCGAGCCGTGCTCGCTCACGTCGAGCGAGCTCAGGGTCGATCAGTACGAGCTCTGGGCTGACGGGCTCCGGCTGCAAGGCCGGGGTCGAAGCTAGCAGCTTCTCCCGACGACCTCAAAAGGCACGCAAGCGCGCCCGGTCTCAAGCAGCTCCAGCCACCTGCCGATGCCAGCTTGTATGCGGGCGGACAATAATGAGGACGACCCGAGCGGGATCCCAAATAAAGGTGACCGGATCGAGCTGCTCCGGGCCCAGATGGGCGTACGTCTGCACGGAACGGTCTTCTACTCGGACCAGCTGCAGATCCTCGTAAAATGGGACAACGGCCAATCGCAAAGCCTCCGTATCGGCATCGATCGCTTTCGAATCCTCCAGTGATCTCCGGCTAAGGAGCCAGGAGTCTCCTGTCGATACTGAGGGAAGATGGGCATCTGGACCTGGATAGCTGCCGGAGTAGCACTCGTCATACTCTCGACGCTCGCAGGCCTCCTCCTGGCAGGAATTCTTGGACGCATCGCCGAAGACGTCACTGATTTGCTCGATCGCGGAGCCTGGGCATTGGCACCACCTAGTCGCTCTCGCGAAGCTCCGAACGGGCTCGAGAGGACGTGCCAGCGTCAAGCACACCCCGATCGAACTCGGACTATCTGAGGCAAGGGCGACCGGCTTCCGGGGCGCAGCAACCCCTCCACGGCCGCCACACATCACAATGCGGTTTCGAGGTGACGGATTCATGAATGTCAACCGATGGCCGACAGTTGCATGAGGTGCCAGTCTGGCTCCTGATAGTTACCGGAGCGGGCGCCTTCGTCGCTTTGGCGATGCTCGTTGCTCTCGCCCTCCGCCGTGTGCTCGGCCGCATCGGGGACGCGATTACGGCCACCCTGGACCACGACCTCTGGTCATCCGCAACGATCGAGCAGCGCCGCTCCTTGACACATGAGACATTCGCCAAGGCCGAAGCACAAGTCGAAGCTGCGCGTATGAGCTCACGATGAAGCGGAGGGTCCCTCGTCGCCCCTTTCGCGCGCTCTAGCCAACTGAGACGAACGTCGTCGGCAGGGCCTGAGCGGTCCGCACACGGACGAAGTAGCGAGCCGAAGCGAACATGGTCCGGCCCACTCGCTCGAACGGTCTGGGAACAGAGAGAGCTCAGATCTCCATCGATCGCGATCTCTTCGTTGCGTGTTCGCCGGGACCAGGCTGCCCGATCGTGCGTGTCGCATACTTAGCGTTGACGGCGAGAATCTTTCCGGGCGACAGCTCACGGCGTATGGTGCGAGCCTCTCGGCCCGTCGAACGATGAGTCCTGATCAGCGGGCTTTCTTGCACTTGCCCAGACGCCACTGGCGATTACGTGGGCCATCTCATGGGTGTCGAGCCAACTGTCAGCCCACTTGATCGGCCAAGCCAGCCAATCGGTCGCCAGGCGCGCAATCCGGTATATGCGCCCGCTTCGACCTGACACGAGAAGCGCGAGGAATTCCCCAGTCACCCACGCCATAGCGGACGCCGGCCCGACTGCTACTCCAGTCCGATCCACGAGAAAGCCATGCTGCTCCAGCTCAACGCGAAGGCCCTGCTCCGTGAACCGTCGGTGGTCGTGCGGAGCCGGGTGATATCCCTGCATGAACGGGATCTCGATGAAAACGGCGCCTGCTGGTCGAAGAACGCGCCGAATCTCGCCCAGTGCCTGCCCCGAGTCACCGACGTGTTCGAGAACGGCTTGGAAGAGAACTCCATCGAAGACGGCGTCCCTGAACGGTAGATGCTCGGCCAAGCCAACAACATGGATTCCAGGGGTTGCGACGATGTCGAGATTGATGACATTCTCCCCGTAGTTCGACGCGCCGGCCCCCACGTTCAGCAAGGTCGCATCGGAGGGGAACGATGCAGTAAAAGCGTGCGTCAGTGATCTTGTGTGCCGGGATCGGTGCACAAGGGATGGCCGAACAAATCGTCTTGAGCTGTTAGCAATCGGGTGTAAGCGCGGTGGCAAGAACTGCAGTAACCCCGCGTGGTCCGGGCCTTCAGTTCTTTGGGGAATCTGGTCCGCGATCAGAACGGGGACGTCGTCGACCACGAGGAACTCAAGATCGCAGAGATCACATCTCGCCGACCCCGAGTGCCAAATGAGGCCCCCCGAGCATGCCGGACAGCGCACGATGTACTTCAGGTGGATGAGTTGGGTGTTCACCGCTCGAAAAGGGCGAGATACCTTCTCGCGGCTATCTTGATGTCGAACCTTCGCTCGCAGTCAGCCCGAGCCTGGCGTCCATGCTCTGCCCGCAGCGATTCGTCATGGGCATATCTTCTAAGCGCTGCTGCGATGCGCTGGACATCCCCGGGCTCGACCAGAATGCCCGTCCTTCCGTCCTCGACAACTTCTGCAAGACCACCGCTTCGTGACGCGACCACAGGTTTACCGCATGCCATCGCCTCTACGGCGGCGAGCCCGAATGATTCGATCAAGCCATTCGTCGGAAACGCGGCCGCATCACACTGCGCCCAGAACGAGGACATGTCCAGCACGGTTCCCGTAAAGATGACGTCCTGCTCGAGATCGAGGCGCTCGACGGAGCGACGAATTGCCGCTCGATCGGGGCCATCTCCGGCAAGTACCAGTTGCACAGGGGTCTCTTTGGCAACAGCGGCCGTAGCCGCTAGTAGTTCGAACACACCTTTACCCCAGACCATCCGTCCGGCCCAGCCAATCGTGAACACATCACGACTCGGCAAAGCGCGCGGCTTGTATTCGTCCAAGTCGACTCCGTTGTGTATTCGGACCAACTGTCTCGCGTGGGTGCGGCGAGCAAGCGTCCGTAGGAGGAAGTCGGACACGGCAACCTCGATATCGGTCGCCCATGCACCGCCCACGCGAGTGATCGCGCGTACTAGCCGCTTTCGCGGCGAGAGTCCGCGCTCGATAAGCGATCCGTGCTCGACCGACACGACTCGCTCGCGATAGCCGGAAGTGCGAAGGGCGATAGGCGCATATCCGATGGAATCCAAGATCACCCCATCCGGACCATGCGCTGAGACGACGCGAGCGAATGTCTTCGGCTGCAGCAGGACGCCGGAGCCACGCGGAAAGTCCAGGCACTCGAACTGAATCCGGCCATGCTCGAGAAGTCGCGACAACGGACTGTGCGAGCCCAGGAAGACCACCGTCGGAAGCACGCCTAGCCGTTTCAACTGCACGGCGAGGTCGGCAGTAAAGCGCTCGGCTCCTCCTAGCAGTCCGGACCACAGAACGAGTGCCAGTCTCAATCTAGACGGTGATCACTTGCGGCTCGACAACGTCAAATGACGTCTAGGCCGACGGGCCCGGCTGCGGGTAGACGGCCTCCGAGGGTAGCCGGTGCCTCGTCTTCCAAAACGCGTAGGCATACCGGAGATAGAAGAAGAGGAGGTAGCGGATCAACCACCGCTTCGGACAATGGCGCCAGGCGAAGAGGACCGTTTCCCTCACGTTGTAGGCAGACCTCAAAGAAACGAGCCCCAAGAGGAATTCTCGATACGTCAATCGTCGCCGAAAGTTGATCCAGGTCTTCGTCGTGTCGTTCAAGACCCAGGCCGCATAGGTAACCGTGCATTTGTAGCCGGCTTGCCCTGCGCGTGTCGTGAAGTCCACATCGCCTCGGTACTGCGGAAAGCGTCGCGTATTAAAGCCGCCGAGCTTCACGAAGACGTCTTTGCCAAACGCAAGCGCTGCACCCGATAGCCAATCGCACTCGACCTCTTCTGCTCGGGCTCGATGCTCGACCGCGTAACGCGGGCCCTCGCGAAGCTCGAGACCGCGCCCACGCCAATCCAAGGTTCCCCCCGCCGCCACGACCTCGCGTCGACCGGATGGACGATCCTCGACGATGACGGCACCGGCAAGCCCTCCGTGCCTGTCGAGCACACCCTCGAGCTCGAGAATCAGGTTCGGCGACATATCAAGGTTGTCGTTGTTGATCAACACGATGCGAGAAGCGCCGTGGTCGATCGCGAAACGGCAGCCGAGATCCACGGCGCCGCTCCACCATAGGCTTCCGGAGCCGTTTACAACGTGCACGTCTGGATGGTTGGTGTTCAAGTACGACGCGGTGCCGTCCGTCGAGCCATCATCCACGACGACCACCATGAGATCCGGCGCGTCGAGCCGGCGTAATTGGTTCACGCAAGATGCCGTATGGCTACGGCGGTTGTGGACAGGGATGACGACCGCTACGTCGGCGGTCTCTGCGAACGCCCTCAAGAGGGGAGCCTACCGAGCGAAAAGCGCAGCGCGATAGCCATCCCGGCGAGAACGATCACCCAAGGCTGACTGACGAGGCCGGCCGCGCCAAACGAGTAGACGACGAGCATCAGGATGATGCCGACGAAGGCGGGGTGCAACCACTGTATCTCGGAAGGCACCCGGAAGCTCGTGGCAAGAAGGGCTGCGAGGGCGACGACGCTGGCGATCAAGCCGGGCCAACCCATGAAGACGAGCAGCCATGCGGGTACAGAGTGACCGAGATATCCGGGATCGATCTCCGATCGCACCAATGCGTCTTCGTTCCGGAAGCCGATGCCGTTTGGATGGCGCCCTGCCACTTTCGTCCCCAACCTAAGAGCCTTCATCCGATATTCGGCGGTCTGATCTGCGCTCGTCGATTCGCTTGCGATCCCAGGGAGCGTGCGCTCGACGATCGCATCTCGCACCTGGGGATTGATGTAAGCCAAAGTCAAGATCGCGGCGCAAAACCCGACCGCCAGCGCGCTTCCGGTAAAGAGTCGAGATGTTCGCGCTTCACCTCGAGTGCGTAGGATGAGAATCACGGCAATGCCGAGTAGCATGCCGAAGATCTCGGCACGGATCAGCGTGACGAGCGTTGCGACCACGCCGACGAACGCGAGTGCGGTAGCGGTCATACGCCTCGAGGAATGGGCCATCGCAGCAACCGCCGTCAATGCGAGCGTTGGGTAGATGATGAAAGCTGTTGCAGATCCGAAGTCACGCCTGACGACAGAACCTTGGCTTGTCGTGACTTCTCCGAGACGCGCACCGCCTGCACTGACGTTCTCGAAAGGAATATTGAGAATCCTCATCACAAACATCCAGATGACAAAACCAACGGCAACCACGCTCAATAGGAACCACAGCCGCGCTGGGCTGAAGGTCCTTTCCCGCAGTAACCGCGACATTGCAAAGTAGAGAACCGGGAAATACAAGAGCGCGGTTTCGTAACGGATGATCGTGATCATCGACTCGCCGGCGTTCAAGCCTCGGATGCCGGCGACGACCATCAACAGTGCCCAGACAGCGGTCGCGGCGGCGAGCGTCGGCCCGACCACCCGCATCGACGGAAGCCGGTCAGCCGGACGCAGGCTTCGAGCGAAGGCCAGCACGACGACGATGTCGGTCGGATAGAAGGTCGCCGACCCCAGGTGTAGGGCGTACTGCTCGAGGACGCTCGAAAGGCCGACGACGACGAGCGCTCCGGCAATGAAGACGTCCGGCTTGAGCGAGAGAGCGAGCCCGAACGCGCTCGCTAAGACGAGGAGCCACAGCAGGCGACCTCCGGAAGCGACAACGAGCGCAAGGATAATTCCGACCGCAACTGCGACGACCACCCCACGCACTCCGTCGAGATTCAGATCGCGCCGAGATCGCGTTGGGTGCCCCGCGCCGTAGGGTGAGAGCCCGGCGTGAGTCGGAGGTGGTATCGCTTCTCTCATGGTGGACGTCCCGAGCTAGGTGGGCTCGGGATGGACTGATTCTAATCGTCGGTGCTCAGCTGGAAAGCGTGGCGGCCAGAAAACGTTTGTGTTTCCCCGGCGAGCCGCAAGTATCAACCAGCGCTTTCGAGTCAACATTCACCCAAAATGAGTGAAATCTCGTAACGCAGCAGGAGGGCGGGTAAAGATTTCTGCGGCCGCGCCGATACCGGGCACATGGGCCGCCGCACCTGGCCAGTCGCCATTGTCCTCGTCCTCGTAGCTGCTTCAAGCGCTAGTGCCGGCCCTTCGGCAGCGCCTGGTCAGTTGGCTCCGCTCACTATGAGCCTTCCGTCCATCAGCGGCCTGACGAAGCTCGGCCAGCAGCTCGATGCCAATCCGGGCAACTGGACTGGACCGTCCCCGACGTATGACTACGCCTGGGCCCGATGCGACGGAGGTGGAGCTCTGTGCTCTTCCATACAGGGGGCGAATGGGCAGAGCTACAGACTCGTGAGCAGCGACGTCGGTTCGACGGTCCGTGTCATCGTGACCGCAACAAACAAGAACGGCTCCACTGTCGCCGCGTCCGATGCGACGTCAGTCGCATCAGACTCCCCCGCGCCAACCCCTGGCACTACGACGACGACGACTTCGTCGACGACGACGGCCCCGAGCACAACGACACCTCAGACAACCATTTCGCAGGCGACGACCACGCCGTCAACAACCTCGACCCCGAGCACAACGACAACTCAGACAACCACTTCGCAGGCGACGACGACGACGCCCACGACAACGACAACTACAGACGGTCGTGTCATCTTCAATGGGAACTTCGACACGGGCAACTACAGTCAGTGGACCTGGAACGCCCAGTGTGCAAATACAGGCGTTGCATCGGACTCAACCTTCACCCGCGGCGCCTTCTACGCCGTTTCGAGCGTCGTCACTCAAGGTCCTTTCGCGGGCCGGTTCGATCTCCCAGCGTCCGGCATCAAGTCCGCATGTGAAGTCCTACGGCAGCGGACCCTCAGTCTCGGAGCAGATGAGTATTACGCTCTAGACGTTCGCTTCCCGACAGACTGGGTTGAACCGGGCGGGTGGGGGATGACCATCGCGCAGTTGAATTTTCAGAACATCTGGGCAGGAGCTCTGTCGCTCGTCGCTCACTCGGACAACGTGCGACTTATTCTAATGAGCGGCGCATGCGTGAATCCCAGCGGATGCCAGTACAACAACGGCGACGCGCCGACCGGTGGCGTACCTAAGACGTACCTCGTCCCCAGCGGGCGGCTGGCGCTCGGGGTGTGGCACCAGATCATCATTCGCGCTCGATGGGCCGCCGACTCGTCTGGCGTCATCGAGGCGTGGCACCGAGTCAAGGGCGAGGCGTCGTGGACCAAGACAGTGTCTATCAGTGGTTTCCCCACAGTGCAGTGGAGTCCGGGATCCTCCCCAAACACGAACTCGGTCACAGTCGATAAGGAAGGCGCCTATCGAGGCGCGTCGACGGTTCCCTTGTCGATCTGGCACGACGGCTTCTGCATAGCCACCACGTTCAGTGCGGCGGCCGGCTGCCTCTAGGAGAAATCGCTGCTGGCCCGGGCTCTTTGCGGAACATCACGAGAAGCTCCGCGGCGGCACGCGATAAGAAGGTGAACGCGAACCGGCTTTCGAGTCGAGTCTGCCACCGGTACGGGAGCCGACCGCTCGGCGGCACAAGAAAACCGTAGCGTCTCGATGCAATCGGCGCGAGCCCATGCGTCGCCCCGAGTGCAAGGAGCGCCGAGCCGGAGAGCTCGTTGAGGCGATAGCCCTCACGCTGACGCATTCGACCGTAGCGGGTGAGCAGCCACCCTAGTGGGCGACCTTGATCCGTGATCTGTACGAGGCAGCGACCGCCTGGCTTGGTTGCCGCCGCGGCCTGCTCCAAGGCACGGGCTGCCGAGCTGACGTGCGCGAGCACGCCGATACAGAGGACCGCGTCATAGCACCGGTCTACCGTCCACTCCAGGATGTCAGCATTCACGTAGCGAACTCGGCCGTCGGCCCCTGGCGGCTCCGTCTCGCGCGCACGCCGCAACATCGCGTCGGAGAAGTCGACGAGCGTCAGGCGGTTTCCGGCATCCAGGAGACTCCGCGAGATCGAGCCGTCTCCACATCCGAGATCAAGAACCTCGCTGTTACGCAGATCGGAAAGGAATTCCGATACGAGCTGCGCCCTGATCGACACAACCGGATTTCCCGAAAGATAGGCTCCGTCTTCGAAGTAATCGTGCGCACCCCTGGCCTGGCGGTTCACCGGTCGCCTCCAGGCCTCCGCCACCCAATTGCCCCTCTCCTAGGTGCGTATCCTATGCACCATGCGCAGTCGCGAGCCGTCCCCCTCGAGCTCCTACGCCGTGAGGAGAGCCGACTGATGTGCGGCATCGCGGGCATCATCTCGAGGTCCGCGGATCCGACCGCCGGGACGAGCGTGCGCGCGGCGACCGCGGCGCTCGAGCACCGTGGGCCCGATGGAGTCGGATTCTGGAGGCTTGCAGGTAGCGAGTCAGGTTTGTGTCCGGCAGCGAGCCTCGACGGGCCCGCCGACGTCGTGATCGGCCACAGGCGCCTCAGCATCGTCGACATCGATGGCGGCGGGCAGCCCATGGGAAATGAGGACGGCACCGTCTGGATCGCATTCAACGGCGAGATCTACAACCATGCTCAATTGCGACAGGAACTGGAGGCACTCGGCCACTCCTACCGAACGCGGTGCGACACCGAGACCCTCATCCACGGCTGGGAAGAGTGGCAAGAGGATCTCTTCGGACGGTTGAACGGAATCTTCGCATTCGCAATCATCGATCTTCGCCGTCGCGAATTGTTACTGGTCCGGGACCCGATCGGGGTAAAGCCGCTCTACGTCGGCGTCTCCGCTGGCCGGACCTGGTTCGCTTCGGAGCTCGCTGCGGCGGCAGAGGCCGAATGGGTGACGTGGGACATCTCGCCCGAGGCTCTCAAGCTCTTTTTCACCTTCCGGTTCATTCCCTCGCCGTACACGATCGACAGGCGAGCATGGAAGCTCCCGCCCGGGCATTTTGTCCGTCTTCGCAACGCCGACGCCGGCCGTGAACCGCAATTCATTCCCTTCGAGTGTCGAATCCGATCGAGCGCCGAGCCACGCGGACGGCGGGAATGGGGTGAAGCCCTGATCGCCGAGCTCGGCCAGGCAGTCAAACGTCAACTGATGGCGGACGTGCCCGTGGCATCGCTCTTGTCGGGAGGCGTCGACTCGTCACTTCTCACGGGAATGATGGCCGACCATCTTCCCTACGCCCCACGGAGTTACAGCATCGGAATGCGCTCGGAAGGCGACGCCAGTGAGGTATTTGCGGCGGGGCGCGCCGCAACTGCGTTGAAGGTCCCACACGATGCGACCTTCGTGGAAGACAAGGAATACGTCGAGGGATGGCCATCCGTTCTTGGACAGCTTGGGGAGCCGATCGCGAACGCAAGCGCGCTCCTCGTGCGAAGGGTGTGCGAGGAGGCCGGACGCCTGCACAAGGTGGTTTTGTGCGGGCAAGGGGCGGATGAGCCATTAGGCGGCTATCCGCGCCACATGAGCGAGCGCCTGTACCGCATCGGACGCTTCTGGCCGTCGCTCAGCAGGACAGTCACCAGGCGGACTTTCGGTTCTGAGTCTGCAGGACGCCTCGATCGCATTCTTTCGACTCGGGATCGGACTCAACGCTACGTCGAGATCTTCTCGGTGCTACCGGGTGCCGAAATCGACCAGCTCGTGCGCGGCGCCAGCGCGACGACATCGGAGTTGGCCCGCGCTGCGATCGAGCGGTGGGTCGACTTGGCTGAGACAGGCGATGCTGTCAACGATCTCTTGCGTGTTGATGCTCGCTTGTCGTTGGCGGACGACCTACTCATCGTCGGCGATCATTGCGCGATGCGCTCGTCGGTCGAGCTGCGCGTACCCTTCCTCGACCTCGCAATGCTCGAGCTCGTCGAGCGGATGCCGAGCATCTACAAGGTCTCGCCGCTCGGCGAACGAAAGTGGCTTTACCGGGAGGCAGCAGCGCGGCACCTCCCGCCCGAGCTCGCACGGGAGCTTTGCCCCCCGACGAAGCGCTTCCAGCGAAAGCGAGGCTTCTCGCAACCTCTGACGGATTGGTTCGACACAGAGCACGGTTTGCTTGCTCGACACGATCAATGGGCCCATCCGCTGTTCGGGCTGTCCGAGCTCTCTGCAGAACGAGTCGAGGCCGCCCTCGGTGAAGCCGGCGCGCCGGGATTCGCCCGCCGCAGAAGTGTTTTCTACGCCCTTGCGCAATGGGTAGCGACAAACGGTGCGCTCACCCAAGCAGCTGCTTGACTCGAAGGCCCTTCGTCACGCTGGAGCACGAAGACGAGCGGGCTGATGTCCTCGTGGTCACGAGCGGTTGGCCGAATGAGGACAACGACACCTATTGCGTCTTCATCAAGCGACAGATGGAGTCGCTCATCCGCCTCGGTCTGCGCTGCGATGTCGTCTTCATCCGCGGGTACAGATCGCCGTTGGCGTACCTACTGGCAGCCGTGGAGTTGGGGTGGTGGTCTGTCGTCAAGAAGCGGGGCCGCTACCGGCTCGTCCACGCCCACAGCGGCGAGGCAGCCCTTGCGGCGACCTTCTATCGTCGGGCTCCCTTGCTCGTGTCGTATCTGGGCGACGATATTCTCGGCACTCCCGGCGCAGACGGTCGCGTGCCTCTACTCAGTCGACTAAGGCGCAGCCTCTTCCGACAGCACTCTCGGCTCGCTCGTCATACGATCACGAAATCAAGGGAGATGCACTGCGCTTTGCCCTCCGCTGTAAGAAGAAGCAACACGGTCCTGCCGAATGGCGTCGACACTCGTCTTTTCCGCCCGATCGACCGCGACGCCGCTCGTCATAAACTCGGTTGGGCCGCCGACAACCGCGTGGCTCTCTTCGTGGGCGATCCAAAGGTGCAACGGAAACGCTACTGGCTCGCCGAACGAGCCGTCGAAGACGCCCGATCGCGGTTGCCAGATCTCCGGCTGAAAGTGGCCGCTGGAATCACTCCGAATCAGATCCCTGTACTCATGAACGCGTCAGACTGTCTGCTGTTGACTTCGTCGATCGAGGGTTCACCGAACGTCGTCAAGGAGGCACTGATGTGCAACCTTCCGGTTGTGGCAACCGCGGCCGGAGACGTTGCCGAGTTGCTCCAAGACGTGCAGCCATCATATGTTTGTGAGCCATCGATAACTGCCGTTTCCACAGCGCTGGTCGACTGTCTGCTGGAGCCACGACGAAGCAACGGCCGCGCGGTCTCTCACCGGCTGACGGAGGACGTGATCGCGGACTCCCTGCTCTACCTCTATAAACAGCTCGCCCCCAGGCTCGACTTGGAGACACTCGGCGCTCGAGAAGACGTGGAGACCGAAACGCCAGAGGGTGCCCGCTGAACAACTCGAAGAACCGCCCCTATCCTGCCAACTCAGTTGTCGTGGTCGCCATCAAATACTCCTGCGTACGCTCTCAGCAACTCCTCGCGCGAGCGATGCCAACCGAGCTCGCGTGCCATGCGTTCTTGGCCACGATCGCCTAGCGTCCGCCGCATCTCCGGATCGTCCAGAAGCACGCCAACCTGACGGGCGAATGCCGCCTCGTCACCCGGAGGAGCATAGAGGGCCGCATCGCCTGCGGAGACTCGCGTCTCTCTCAAGTCAAAGGCAACAACGGGCCGGGCCATCGCCATGTACTCGACGACCTTCACGAAGGTCGATTGCTCGTTGAGTGGATTCCAGGGCTCCGGTGCAATGCACACATCCGCCGCGGACAGCGTCGGCAGGATCTGGTCGTCTCCCACGCGACCAGTGAATTCGACCGCATCCTCCAGACCTAGCTCCTTCGCGAGCTGTTGCATGTCCTGCAGAACGTCGCCGTCCCCCATGAACACCGCGTGCCAGTCGTCGCGCTCGGCATGAAGACGTGCAAGTGCGCGTAAGGCACAATCAATCCCGTCTTGCGGTGCCATCAGGCCGAGATACGCGATCAGGAAGCGACGTCCTCGCTTCATCGATTCGTCCGGCTCGACCGGCCTGAAGCGCTCCGGGTCGGGTCCATTGCGCACGACATAAACATCCTCGGGCCGCTTTCTTCCCCGCTCGATCGCGATGCGACGATAGGAATCATTAGTGCTGATCACCACGTCCGCGACCCGGAAGGCCAGACGCTCTGCCCCGAGCAGCGCGTGGTAGAAGATGTCGCGGCGTCCGTATCGCGACTCGTAGAGTTCTGGCGCCAGGTCGTGATGGTCAAAGACCAGACGCGCGCCGTCACGCTTCAACGGCCAGGCCGCGGGTAACAGGAGGTCCGGAGGGTTGCACGCGTGCACGATGCCGAATCGCCCAGCGGCAGCGAGTCGCTGCATGAGGCGCCGGATCGACCAGAGAGCGCTCGAATATTCCCTCAGATAGCCTGCGGTGCCGCCGCCGGAGTTGCGGAGCGGAAACCTGTGAATCTCAACTCCGTGATAGAGCTCGTACGCTTCGCAGTCGACGCCAGCCCCCTGTGGTGAGATCACTACTACCTCGTAGCCCGCATCTTTCAGCGCTAGCGATTCCTGGCGAACGCGACGGTCGAATGGGACGGACGCGTTCTCCACGAGAATGAGGACGCGTCGGCGATCGCGTTCGGAGATTGTGCGCTTGCCTCGCATCGGCGCGCAGACTGTATCGGCCCCTTTCCCCGCCTCGCCGGACGCCTAGATCCTCACCAATCAACCCGGCGTGGTACCAATCGTTGGATGCGCGTCGGGTATGTCACGACTTATGACTCGAGGGACGTGAAGAACTGGTCCGGGCTTGGTTACTTCGTCCGTCGGTGTCTCGAGCGGGCCGGCTGTGTGGTCGAGCCGCTCGGGCCTCTTGCGATGGCAAACTCTCCGGTGATCGCCGGAAGACGCGTCCTCCACCGCTACATGGGACGCCGCACTTATCTTCCGGAGCGCGATCCGCTGGTGGGCCGGAGCTATGCCCACCAGGTCGAAAAGCTGGTCGCCTCGGCAAACGTGGACCTGGTATTCAGCCCGGGCACGATCCCGATTGCCTACATCGACGTCCCCCACCCCCTCGTATTCTGGACCGATGCCACGTTCGCGGCGATGCAGGACTTCTATCCCGGCTTTGTCAATCTCGCGAAGACTTCGATCCAGGCGGGCGAAAAGATGGAACGAATGGCACTCGAGCGCGCCGACTTGGCGCTGTACTCCTCGGAGTGGGCCGCCGCGAGCGCCGTGACACACTACGGAGCCGATCCAGCAAAGATCCATGTCGTTCCCTTCGGCGCCAATCTGGAACGAGAGCCGGAGGTTGCCGAGGTCGCGAGGCTGATAGAAGCGCGTCCGCATGACCGCTGCAACTTGCTCTTCATCGGGATCGAGTGGCTACGAAAGGGAGGAGATGTCGCGGTCGAAGCAACGCGTCTGCTCAACGAGGGAGGGCTTGAGACAAGGCTGGCCGTCGTCGGATCGGTTCCGACGCTCCAGCCCGATTTAGACCGTTTCGTCGACGTTCACGGCTTCATCGACAAGGGAACTGCCGCGGGCCGCGCTTCTCTCTACTCGCTCTTCGAGCAGGCGCATTTCCTGATTCTGCCCTCCCGGGCGGAATGCTCCGCCGTCGTGCTTTGCGAGGCAAACGCCTTCGGCGTGCCGTGCATCACGACAAAGGTCGGTGGGATTCCGACAATCGTACGCGACGGTGTGAACGGGATGATCCTGGACGTCGAAGCCCCGCCGTCGGACTTCGCCGACGCTATACGTGAAGGCTTGTCGAGCCTAGAGTCCTATCGGCGATTGGCCCTCCGGTCCCACGAGGAATATCGCTCACGGCTCAACTGGACTTCGGGCGGCCTCGAAGTTAAGCGCTTGTTCGAGCGACTTGCTCCGCAGGGTAAGGCATCTGCCTATAGCGGAGATTGTGGCCGTTGATTTCGCTTGGAAACGGAGCCATCCTAAGGCGAGCCGTGGTTATCTCGGCAGGAGAGCGAGCCTTACCGCGGACGCAAGCGCGAGCTGTTACGGACAGCGGTGCGCCAACCGGACGCTGAAGCGAACCGGCAATTTCACAAATGCTCAACGGGGAGGGAAACCAGATTCGACCTGCCGAGACGGTACAGACGACGGGCCGCAGGCGCCTAACGCTGAATCAGAACCAGGCGGTCGTCTCGCTCACGAGCTATGGGGTGTCCCTCGTAGCCGTGACGGCTCTGCTGCCGATTCTCGTGCGCGTGCTGGGGGCGAAGCAGTATGGGGCGTGGGTGCTCACCGGCGGTCTTGTCAATTATGTGACCCTTGTCGACTTCGGTATGTCTCTGACGATCTCCCGGTTCGTCGCCCTAGCGCACGGGAAGAGGCTGCGGGATGCGGAGGAGGCCATCGGAGTCGCTCTGACAGTTGTTGGTGCGGTCGGCGCGACCATCGCAATCGCGATCATTCCACTGGCAGGAAGGTGGGAGAAGTATTTGGGAGTGGACGGATCCGCCTTCGCCCTTCGGGCTGCCGCCTGCGCGCTGGTGGCGCTTCTTCTGTCCAAGGTCTTTCAATCTGCGCTGGAGGGTGCCGGGAAGGTCGCGCTCAGTCGCGTGGTTCAAACGATCGGCACGGTTTCCTTCGCTGCCGCCGCTGCGGCCGTCGTGCTGGTTTCGGCAGGAAAGCTCGAAGCCCTCAGCATCGTCCTCCTCGCGAACACATTCGGCCTGCTGATCACCTACGCATTGCTCCTGGCGAGGGAATGGAGGTGGACGATCCCGGTTAGCAGACCAGGAAAATCTGCCTGGCGTAACGTCGTCGCGTATGCGCTGACGACACAGACCGGGTCAATCGTTGCGTTGTCGGTGGACCCCATCAGTCGGCTGTTGCTTGCAGCCGTCGCAGGACCCGCGGCGGTCGCTCCGCTCGACATCGCCTTACGAACGTCAGCACAATGGTTCGGTGCCGGGCTGGCATTTACCCGGCCGATTCTCCCGAGCCTCGGCCACCTGAGCCACGACGAGGAGCTCGCGGCTCGTCGCGCCGATGACCTTTGGAGGCGCTTCCTCGGCGTCGGCATCGCTACAGGAATCTATGCCGCGATCGTCGTCTACTTCGTCTTTCCAACTCTCTTCGGTGACGTCGGACAGCGCGCCGGAACCCTTGCCGCAACAAGCATTCTGCTGGTGACGACCTCCGTCGTCGCAACAGTTCCCTACGTCTACGTCATCTTGTACGGCAGAGCGCGGAATCTACTAAGCATCCAAGTGCTGACGTCGGCGGTTGGCATCGGCCTTATGCTCACAATGATCTGGTGGATCGACGAATGGGCGCCGGTCCTTGGACTCGGCTTTGGCTCGCTCTTCGGAGCCCTGCTTACAGTGCGAATCGCCAGAAAGCGCGCCGGAATGCCCGGCCTCTTCGGGGTCACGTCCCTATCGCCCCAGGCCCTAGCCACGACGCTCGCCGCCTCCGTTGCGGTAGTCGTCGGCTTTCTGGCGCCGGGACCACTGGTGGCGCGTGGGCTGTTTGCGTCTGCCGTCTGGCTTGCATTCACGTTCCCGGAGATCCGGGGGTTGCTGAGATCCCTCTAGGCTGACGTTCGTGCGCATATCCGCAATTGTCCCCGCGACCGATCAACCGACGACGCTTGACCGCTGCGTACGCGCGGCAAAAAGGGCGCTCGGGCCGCATGACGAGCTGATCGTCATCCGCGAACCAGTCGGGCTCGGCCCGGCGGCAGCTCGGAACCTTGGCGTGCAATCGGCGGTTGGTGATCTATTGGTGTTCGTCGACTCGGATGTGGAAGTGCATGAAGACGCGTTCGCGCGGATAATGCGAGCGTTCGAGGAAGACGACGAGCTCGTGGCGCTCTTCGGGTCCTACGACGACGATCCCGAACGTCACGGCCGGGTCTCGGATTTCAGGAATCTTCTTCACCACCACGTCCACCACGAGGGCGGCGGGCCGGCTACGACGTTCTGGTCAGGTCTCGGCGCTCTACGTCGCAACGCTTTCCACGCGGTCGGAGGATTCGACGAGCGATTGCGCTACCTAGAGGACGTCGACCTGGGAATCCGACTTGTCGAATCGAATTCCGCGAAGATCCTCCTCGACCCAGCCGTCCAGGGAAAGCACCTGAAGCAGTGGACCCTCGCGAACATGATCTACACAGATTTTGCGGGTCGCGGTGTTCCGTGGATACGGCTGCTCGTGAACAATCGCTCGGCGTCGTCGTCAGCATTGAACCTCGGCTGGCGGCACCGCCTGAGCGCCGCGGCCAGCATCCTCGTCGTGGCGTCGCTCTTGGCCAGGAAGCCCCGCACTGCCGTGGGGGCCGCCGGGATACTCCTTGCCGCCAACCGCTCCTTCTACGCGCTCCTGGTCAGATCGCGCGACTGGCGCCAGGTCGTGGTCGGGGTGCCCCTTCACGTCGTTCATCATGTCGTGGGCGTTGCGGCCGTCCCTACCGCATTGATGCTCGAGCTCAATGCCCGATTCGCGGACTGGAGGAAACGGCAGCGGAGTTCGGGCTAGGGCTTCGAGAACCGGTACAGGTAGACCCAGGCGCTTCTCGTCCGTCGGGACAGCACCCGCCTGCCGCTGCGATCGAGGCGTGAAAGAAGGTCGCGCCGGACGAAGCTCAACTCGTCATCGCTCGCGACGAAGGTCATGAGAATCCACGCACGCCTGTGCGCACGGATCGCGGCGACGTCGTCTCGGTAAATCCCGGGATAGTACTCTCCTGCGAAACGTCCGACGATGAGCCTTGTACTTCTGGAGATCAGCGCGCGCGGCATCTGAATCCAAGGTTTCGCAGCGCCCGCACGACGAACGGGCCACAACGGCGAGTTACCGGATACCACCGGCACGCTGAAACAGTCACACTCGTTGTAGTAAGCGAAGGCGAACTGCGTGGGATAGTGAAGGTACAGCGTGTCGCCCGGCCGCCAATGTTGAGCGATGAAACGCAAGTTGCCTTTCATATCCTGGGGCCGCTTCGGATGAGCGAAGTTTCCGACCGCGTCGGCGGCTGGGAATGCAAGAAGTAAGGCGGTTGGCAGTAACAGAACCGAAGCACGGAGACCGCCCATTCGATCGGCGATTGTTGCGAGCCCGAGCGTGATGACGAGGATCAGCGCCGGCGTGAGAAAGAGCAGTGTCCGCGGCACGAGAGGGTATTTGTGCAGAGTCGAAGCAACGAGCAGGAAAGCAACGATCAGTGCAGACAGTGCAAAGATGACCCGGTCTCGTCGCAGGAGGACGACCCCTCCGGCGCAGGCAAGGATCGCTGCGAGAGCCGTGATGACCGCGGTCGGCCCGTGCATCGTGTGGTACAGGTCGATGAGCCAGGCAAGCGACTTGAGCGGCCCGCCCCACCACACGAAATCGGACCGCGAAGTCGGGGCTCTCGCGAACGTGTCTTCACCAAATGTGTAGTGAGAAGTATTTCGTCGGTAGACCCAGAGAAAGGCCGCTGCGCTGATCGCCCAGGGCGTTACCACGATGGCGCGTGCACGCAGCGTCGCCCAGGATCGCCGTAGTGCTGAGCCGGCCGCCAGCACGATGCCGGAGGCCGCGGCGACGATCACGCCGACGGTACTGATCTGTATCAGGAGAGCTCCGCCCACAGCGGCGAGCACAAGTGCTCGAGGTGCCGTGCTCCCCTGCGTGAGCCCGATCGTGATTAGGCCGAAGGCGACCGTGACGGCAACATCAGCCGAATACGGCTTCACTTCGGAGGAGTAGTAGATGAGGAAGCTCGAAAGCACGAAGAGGGCCAGCGCTACCGGAACTGCAATGGGTGGAAGGACTTGCCGAGCGAGAGCCGCAAAAAGCGGAACCGCGACAAGCCCGCAGACAAGGGGAAACGCGCGCAGGACATACTCACTCGGCCCAAAGAGTTCAATCGCGAGCTTCTCGATCAGCAGGAAGCCCGGCGGGGCGGCCTGGTTGAACTGGAGCGGGCCAAACAGCTTCTCGATCGGCTTCTCGATCAAGTTGAGCGAAAGAAACGACTCGTCGAGCCACAGCGATCGGTTTGCCAGGTACTCGCGAACCCGGACGACCGCGCCGAGCGCGATCAGCGCCCAGACAAGCTCTCGCGAAACCGCAAAGGAGGTGAGTCGAGCAGCGGTCCTGTGCTGCCGAGTCGAGCAGGCTGGCTTTCGGGAAGTGACGCCGGTGCTGGAATCGAAGGCGACGTCGCCCGGGTTTGTCGGTCCGCCTGCACCACCCGGCTGCGTGTTCATTTGTGGTCGGCCATGCTATGAGACGGCGTGAAGTGCGAGGACGATTGGGACGGAGACGAGCCCGAGTGCGGTCATGCGCAGGCTCATTGCATCCCGCAAGCAGAGAGTCAACACTGCTGTCGTCGTGAGCACGCTCGCGAGAAGTGCCATTGTTGCCCCCGTTGCACTCCACACAGGGATGGCGGCACCTGCCACTGCAAAGAACACAACGGCTCCGACAGCGGTTGCACCTGCCTCGATCTCCGGCCGCAGGCGGAGAGTCGTCATCTGACTCCCCAGGGCGGTCAGTGGGGCCAGCGGAATTAGTGCAATCGCCGGCGTGAACGCCTCTCGGGCGCCGTTGAAGCGATGCCCGAGAAAGAAGGACGCAACGGGACTGAGAACTGCGACTGCCAGCAGAACGAGAGCGACGCATACCAGTTCCGTCTTTTCAGCGAACCGACGCAGCACTCGCTCCGCAGCGAAACGGTTATGCATCGTGTGCTCGGAGTGTGCCGGCAACTGGACGGTGAACACCTGCCAGATCGCGTACGTCGCCGTCAGCCCAGTCCCAATTGCAAGACCGGCATAGCCGGTTTCCACCTTGGAGCCCGTCAGCACTGCTACGAGAATGACCCCGCCGCGGTGGGCAAGCTGCGTGAGGACGTTGCTGAGCCCTTTGAGCCTGCGAAACCGCGAGGCAACGGCCGGCAATTTCGGAACTTCCGCTTGCGCCGCCCGAACTTCCCGAAGCGGCCTCAGTACGGCTGCCGTTCCGACAAGGAATGCCGCCGCGGATCCGACCAAGAGTCCACCAATCGCTGCGCCGGGTCCGAAGAGATACGTGAGGAAAAGTGCCGAGACGAGGATGGTCGAGTTCTGAACGGCGTACCGGAAGCTCCAGAGTCTTGTCCTGCCGAGCCCGAGGGCGACCTGAAAGCAAATCGTTGCCAGAAGGTCGAGAGAAAGCGCCGCAAGGACGACGCCCGTTAAGCTCGCAGAGAGGCGCTCGGGGAAGATGGCCGAGAGCAAAGTGCCAAAGGCAACGAGCGCAAGGATCTGGCGTACCCGGCGTGTCAGCAGGTCCCGGCCCAGAGCGTAGGCCAAGCCATGGCGTTCCTCACGGGGGGCAGCAGCAACGAACCTCGACATGAGGGCGGCGCCGCTGAGCGCAACGCAGGCGGACCCGAGCGTCACCGTGAAGAATCCCAGGGCGAAATCTCCGAATCGTGACGGCCCGAGAATTCGCGGAATTGCAGTGAAGAGCAGCAGCAGCGGCGGCAGCTCCACCAACTTCCCAACGACACTCGCCGACACAGTCGCACGAGCGCCCAGCGGGACCGCGACAACCGCCGCGTCGAGTGACGTCAGCGCGCGAACTGGGTCAGACTCAAGCACGTTTCAGCGTCTTTATGAGAGGTCGCTTTCCAGAAGGGTCTGCAGCGATCCGCTCCACGGCCTCGACGCGCACCGTGAACTCCCTTCCCACGAGCTTCTCGAGCCCCGATCGAATCCGCGCACGCATCGGCTCGTCGAACCCCCCGGTTGGAACGACAAGGACACTCAGCTGATCCTCGCGATCCTGAAGAATCTGGTATTGGCTCGCCTCATCGACGGACTCCGAGAGGGCGAGCCCGAGCCGCCGAGGAGTGATGACTCTTCCAGAGCGTGTCCAGAGGCAGTCGTGGGCCCGGCCCTCGATCCTGATCAGCGGCCAAGTGCGACCGCATGGACAGGACTCGCCGACATCGGCGGCAAGGTCGCCCGTGTCGTACCTGATGAACGGCATGACGAGATTGTGGAGGTCGGTAAGGACTAGACGCCCGATCGCCCCGGGCACACTCGGTGAGCCGTCGCTGGCCACAATCTCCCAAACCACGAGTTCGGGGTTGACGTGGACGCACTCCGGCGAGCTCGAGCAGCTCTGACCGGTCCATCCTCCGAGCTCGCGAAGGCCGTACCGTACGGTGATCGGCGAGTCGAAGTAACGCTCGATCAATTCTCGTCGCTGAGGTGTCAGCGGCTCCGCAATACAGATCAGTCGACGGAGATGTCGCTTCATCGGGAGGTCCGCTTGGAGAAGCTCGGCCGAAAGGGCCGCAAGTGCCGACGAGTATCCAACGACAAAGGTCGGGCGGAAAACCTCGACCTCGTGCCAAAAGCGCAAGGCTGCGGCGAAGGTGACGTCGTCTACGCCCAACTGACGGTGGGTTCGGGCCTCGTATGCGTCACGAAGTCGCTGAACAACAGCATTGCGTATTCGAAGCGACGCCGGTGCGCCCCGAGGAGGGTCGGACCGACCGGCGATCGGAGCCACGACATTTATACGTTTATCGCCGAGCTCCAGACCACACGACCGGTCGTAGAAAACATGGCTCGCAAAGATGACCGGTAGTGCCTGACGATCGAGGCAGAACTCGAAAGGCTCTCCCGTCGAGCCCGACGTAGAGCGCGGCAAGCAACGATCGGGAGGGAGACCTTCAGCGAGCACAGCTTGGCGCGCCGCCTCGAGCAAGTCGCGCTTGGTCGTGATGGGGAACGCTCCGAGAGCCACTGCTGCGGTCTCGGTTGCTGGCGGACTCGCCAAGACGACACGAGACCGATAGAAGGGCACGTTACGGCTGGCGTGCTCGAGGAGCCGAGCGAGGCGCGCACAGCGTGACTCCAGCTGCCCCGGCTCTGACGACCATTGGGCTCTCTCCATCGCTGCAAGGGAAGACGCGAAGACGTCGCCGAGGACGAGCCGCGCCAACCGGAGCGCTGCCTGGTCCCCCGCAGGAAAGACCGTCGTCGGTTCCGTCGAAGTCGTCGCGCTCACGGTCGCTTACCGGTGAGCGACGCGACCCGGTCGAAGAAGGCCCGCTTCTCAGAGGTGTTGATCGACCAATTCACAGGTGGCGTTTGAAAACCGTCACGGTAGTCGTTCGATCCTTGGTCGTAGTAGCCCCAAGATGTCTTTCTGCCAACGGCGACTTCAAGGTTCGCGAGGTTCGTCGAGTCTTCGTTGAAGACGATTGGCTTTGGTTTCATCCCATAGGAGTCGAGCCCTCGGACGCGATCTACCATGCGGCCCATCGACTCCGCACTCTGGCCGTTCCCGTGGAGCAAGACAAAGTCACTCGCACGAATCACCGCCTCCGGTGGCACAGTGCCGCCGGCGAAGCTCGTCGATACTTTGAGCCGACCCCCCGACCTGCGTTGGACCCGGCGGATCAGTTCCTGAACGCGCTCAGGAGTCAAGATCGCGTGGTCGTAGCGCAGGTTGGCTTCGTTGTCGATCTCGACAAGAACGTTCGTGTATCTCTTTCCTACGAGCCAACGAGTGGCGTTGTCCACGGCCGAGACGACCGCACGTTCATCTCGAAGGCGATGATCCTGTCCGAAGTAGAACAACCCCACGATTACGACGATGTGATTTCGCGCGCACGCATCGATCACACCCTCGAGACGGAGTCGCCAGGCACGCTTGAGCGAGCCACTCCTGTTGAAGGCTGTGGTGACGTTCTTCTGAGCGTCGGCAGCAGCGCCGGTGGGGCTGCCGCCCTGAAGGTTGATCGTGACCGCGTTGAGACCGCGCGCGGCATACTCAGGAAGGGCAGTGGCGAACTCTCTCGCGTTGCGGTCTGCGCTCCAGCGCCCTGTATCTGGGTATCGCCAGTTGGTTGCGGTCAAGCGATTCTCGTCATCGAAGGCGGCCTGAACCATGCGACTGTTCAGGAGAAGCCCTTCGGCGCGCGTCCCCGGAAACGTCACCACCCCATTGATCGAGAAGGCCGTCCCGCGGATGGCGACAACAGTCTTGACGGTCGTGCCCCCCACGGATCCAACTCCTGATCCGCGCCCGGCTGCAGTATTCGACGCGGCCACGATGATGATGCACAACACGAAGAGCGCGATCTTCCGACGTGCTCGGCCGCGCGCTCCGTCGTCGATGTCGGAGCGGTGCATGGACTGGGCGCGAACCGACTGGCTAGAGGCTTGTCGGGGCTAGCGCCGCGCGTGCAACAAGGCTCCCCCCGTCCATCTCAGTTGGCACGGGAACGTCTGCGAGGTCGAGGACAGTAGGAGCAATGTCGTAGATTGAGCCGCCGACGACTTCCTGCCCTGCGGAAATCCCTGGAGCGCGCAGGACGAAGAAGCCGTGAATGGTGTGACTACCGGCTCGGCTGTCCTGACGCCGAATCCGGAGGGTGCCGAAGCGTGGCGAACGTACGGTGCTCCACGGAAACGACTGATCCCAAAGAACCGTTAGATCGGGGAGACCGTCGAGGTACGGGCCGGAGAACTCCTCGTGCGTAAGGGTGACCTTCTTGACCACATTCCTTCCGGTCTCGGCGTCGGTCAATTCCTTCAGGGCTTCCCGTATCTCGCCGCAGACCCGGGCGTAATCCGCGGCATCGACAACGCCGTCGCAGTCACGACCGCTGACGCTGATGCGAATGGCGCCAACGGAGTCGTTGTTCGGAACAGCAAATGCTTGATGCCCTTTCCAGTCGTGACTACCCGCATACCAGCGAAACAACAGTTCGTCCTGGAAACGCTGCGGCAACATCGCCTTGATTGTGTACTGAACCTTTCCGGGCACGACCATCTTCAGCAGCCGCCAGAAGTTTCGCTGCGCGTCTGCCTCGTCCTCACTCGTGTGCCCACTTTCGACCCCATTTTCGGCACCGTAGCCGAGCAACCCGAGTATTTCCGGGAGATTCCAGGAAGCATGGTAGATCGGTCCCATGCCATGTCCGGCCGTGAGCAGAACGCTCGCGGAATCGTCGAGCAGCTCGAGCATGTTTCCGACTTCGCTGTCGATCTCGCGGTACACACGCTCCAAAGAATCAGCGAGTCCGTAAGGGTCAGCCTCACCATGACGCGGATGCGTGGGATCAACCCAGTGCCAGAAGTGATGCCCGATGCAGTGGGGCCCACTGAAGCCGGCAAAAAAGACCTGCCAGTCCTCGCGCTGCATCAACCAGCGAAATAGCGCCCCGTGGGCTCGGACACCTTCGAGAACGCCATCGCGAAGCGTGCGGAGCGATCGAGGCTTGTCGCCAAAGGCATCGCAATCGGCCACAGGGTGAGGGCCGAACCGGCGATCGATCTCTTCCAGAAGCTCGGGCGGATTGGAAGCCCGAGTCGTCCTTGTCGCATGCGCGCCGTAATTCGTCAGCTGGAAGCCATCGAGGGAAGTGCTCATCGGATACTTAGGGGCGTCCACGATGCCAACGCGCACGCCGGCTTCGCTCAAATGGTCCCAGAACGCCTTCGTGTGAATCTCGTCGTCCGTGAGGTGCTTCAAACCGAGAGTTGCAGGGTCGTACTGGACATAGAAGTACTTCCCCAACTTGGCCGGATTGAGCCCCGTGAAGATCGACGCCCAGACCGTGTCAGGAAGCTGTTCAGCGGTGCTATTCAGCATTCCGTAAGCCCCTTGGGACAGAAGCCGTTCGAATACGGGCAGCTTTCCTTCCCCGACCCAACGCTGGATGAGGCTCCATTCCATCGCGTCGAACCCGATGACGAGTTGTCGCGTGGGATTGAGAGCGTCAGTGGTATTCATTCAACTCATCTCGCCCGCTCTACCCCGCGACCAACTCCTGATCGAGCACCGTCTGTACCAAGTCACCCTCCTCGAGATACTCGGCTTCGACGTTCACCGACCACAGGTCGTGCGTGTTTCCATCGAGCAGGTTCAGCGTTGCCAGGATAGCCGTCCACATTGAGTGGTCTTGATTGTTGTAGCGATGCAAGCCGTTTCGACCGCACGTCTGCAGATTCTCGAACGTCTCGAGATACGCTCGGATCGTTTCGACGGCTTCTTCGTATGCCGTGTCATACGTGGGATAGGCTTTGGGCACCAGCACCTTCACTCCGTCGGTGACTTTCGTCGGATCGATCAGCCCGATCGCGGCAAGCTCGTTCTTCGCGAGCTCGACGGCCTCCTCGTCAGACATGTTCCAGATCTCATCGTTCTCGAAGCAGAAGTACTCCACGCCGAGGCACGTCGTCCCGGGCCGGACCATCCCATCGCTCCAGGCGCCATAGTTCTGAACACGGCCGGCGCGGGTCCCGGGGTCGTGAAGGTAGATCCAGTTGTCGGGAAAAGGCTCGGGCTCGGTAGTCATTAGCGCCACGAGAGCAAGGTCACGGTACCGGAGCCGACGGGCTGCCGCCTGCACCGTTCTTGGCGCGGGTGGATCGAGGTTCAGGATCAATTCGCTCAGAGGAATAGTCGACAAGACCGAATCGACATCGTGCTCATGCAGGTCGCCGTTTTGTCTCATCACAACGCTACGGACTCGGCCATCGGCGTGCTTCAACCCGACGCAACGTTGCTTTAGGTGGACCGGAATCGCGTTCTCCTCGGCCTTTGCTGCGAACGCCTCCCACATCTGACCCGGACCCAGCCTGGGGTAACGAAACTCTTCGATCAAGGTCGTCACGTTCCCTCGGTTGAGACCCAGGATCGACATGACCGCGCGACCCAACGAGAAGTTCTTGATGCGTTGGGCGGCCCAGAGAGCTCGAATCTCAGACCCCGGAATGCCCCAGACCTTTTCGGTGTAAGAGCGGAAGAACGCGTCGTAAAGTCGACGCCCGAAGCGACTGGTCACCCAATCCTCGAAGCTGTCGGCTGCGGCCCTTCGATTTCGTGCTGCCCAGATGTACGACAACGCGCACAGCATCGACTCCCAGAGCCCCAGACGTCCGACCACGTCCTTCGCCGTGAGGGGATAGTCGAAGAACTTCCCGTTGTAGTAGATCCTTGAGAGACGCGGCCGGGTGAGGAACTCGGACTCGAGCATTTCCTCCCATAGTTGACTGACCGGCTGCAGCTTCGTGAAGAAGCGGTGTCCCCCGAGGTCAAATCGATAGCCGTTGAACTCAATGGTCTTCGCGATGCCGCCAACAATGCCGTCCGCCTCGAACACGACGCCCGGTCGTCCGCGGCGTCCGAGGACGTATGCCGCCGTCAATCCCGCAGGGCCTGCTCCCAGAATCGCCGTACCGATCGCTTGACCGTTCTCGGGCTGAGGCTTCGAGGCAACCGTGTCGCGCTTGAAGATCTCCATTCTGCCCTGAAGCTCCTCCTCGAGCTCCGGCAGCGCGCCTCCCCGAACCGAGACGGGGACGCCGCCGTCTGCAAGCGAGCGGTCGACCGCCTCGATTGTCCGGACCACGTCCAGGCCGATCTCGGTCGAGGAAACCAGTGGCGTGCCCTCGACGATGGCCTTGGCGAAATCAGCCAGCTCGAGTGACAGCGGCTCACTCGCCTCGATCCTTGGTGAGACGATGTCGCCGGTCCGGTAACTCAGCTGGTACTCGCCGAAAGTCTCCGGATCCGGGATCCGGGCGCCCGAGTCGAAGACGCGCACCGGCTCGGCGGAGGTGTCGTCGTAGACGACCATCTTCTCGGAGCCGACGATCGCGGTTCTCCGCAGCTTGCTCGGCGCAAGCCACGAGAGCTCGACATGGGCGACCGTGCCGGACGGATAACGAAGGTTGATGAACGAAACGTCCGGCACGGCCGGCAGCAAGCAACTGCGGCTGACCGCGGAGACCTCGGCAGGGAGATCGTCCAACCAGTAGCGCAAGATCGAGAAATCGTGCGGGCCCAGGTCCCACACCACGCTCACATCCGGCTGGTGGAGGCCGAGGTTCACGCGACTCGACGAGATGAAATAAATCTCCCCGAGCTCATCTGCATCGATCAGGCTCTTGATCACCGTCACGGCAGGGCTGTAGAGGAAGGTGTGGCCGGGCATGAGCACGAGACTCTTTGCGTCCGCTCGTTCGATGAGATCGCGGACCTGCTCCGAAGAGGCGGCCACGGGCTTCTCGACGAACACGTGCTTGCCGGCCTCGAGAGCCGACATCGCCAGGGAATAGTGGGTCGACACGGGTGTGGCGATTGCTACGGCGTCGACCGTGCTGTCTCGCAGTACCTCTTCGAAGCGCGTCGTGCACCGGGCCGCGGGATAGCGCCGGGCGAGCGGCTCCATGACATGCGAGCGCAGATCGCAGAGGTACGCCAGCTCGAAGATGTCGGAGTCCGCGAGGTTGCGAACGAGGTTCGGGCCCCAGTACCCGAGTCCCACCACCGCGATTCGCACGCGCGTTCCCGCCTCGTCATTCTTGCCGCCGGCCATCAACCTGTCTCCCGCTTGCGGAAGATCACGAGCGGCGTGCGGAGAAGCAGTCTCAGGTCCAGACCCAGCGACCAGCCACGGGCATAGGCAACGTCGAGGTCGAGCGCCTCGCCGAAGGTCGTGTGGGCGCGCGCTTCCACCTGCCAGAGTCCGGTCAGTCCCGCGGGAACGAGGAAACGCTCGAACTGGTGCGGCGAGAAGAGCTCGAGCTCGTACGGGATCAGCGGTCGCGGGCCTACGAGCGACATCTCCCCGCGGAAGACGTTGATCAGCTGCGGCAGCTCGTCAAGGCTCCTCTTGCGCAACCAGCGGCCGACCCTGGTGATCGAATCGTGTCGCTCGAGCTTGTACAGATTGTTCGACCCGGGTAGAGCGTCCGACTTCATGATCTGCTTGATGTATTCGCGATGAGGGGCTTCGTCGGTTCCCTCGTACATCGTCCGGAACTTCAGCAGGGTGAACTCGGTCAAATCCATGCCGACGCGGGTCTGCCGGAAGAAGATCGGGCCGGGAGAATCCCTACGGATCAGGACCGCGATCACCAGCATGACCGGCGCGCAGAGTGCAAGCAGCGCGGCGGAGCCAAAGACATCGAGGCTGCGCTTGAGAAACCGGGAGGACCTCGAGATCCGACGGGCCGGAAGCCCCACGAGAGGCAGGCCCTCGAGCGTGTGGATGCCGACATTCGCACCGACCGCTTCGAACAGCCGAGGTACGAGGTCGACATGCACATCATGCTTTCGAGTGGCGCGCACAAGGTCGAGCATCTGCTGATGCCCGCCACGCGAGAAGGCCACGATCACGCGGTCCACCCCCTCACGACGCACGATCTCGCCGATGTCTTCCGGGGCTCCCAGAACAGGCAGCTCTCCGAGATCGCGCCGCTTCGCCATGGGTTCGGCATCGATGAAACCGAGGAGGTTGATGCGGTACTCCGGATGCTGGAGGAGCTTGCGACCGATCAGCTGCCCGACCTCTCCCGCACCGACGATCAACGCGTTCTGGACATATGCCGACTGCCGCCGTGCGAGTGTCCTGGCCGCCGATCGAGCCGCCACGACGAAAGCCAGAGCAAGGAACCAGAACGTCGCAAGCTTCGCCTGGTCCGGGTTCGAAAGACCGACGAGCCATGAGGTGGCGTAGAAGATCCAGACTCCGGCCGTGACGAGGTGGAAGACGCTGACGACCTCGTCGGCGGTCGAGTGCGTAGCACTCTCCTCGTCGCGGTCGTAGAGACCGTAGAGCTTGGCGGCCAGGACCCACACCGGCAGCAGGCCCAGGAAGATGATCGTCTCGACGCCGGCTCCGACCTCGCCGACGAGCCGGCTCTCGTGGAAGAAGGCCTCAACGAGCGCGAAAGCCGCCGCCAGCGCCAGGAGGTCGGCGGCGAGCAGCATCCGCCGCACGAGCCAGCCGCGCCGCATTCGCCACTGGGCAGTGTCATCCGTGGCCGAACTTTGCTCGAGGCGAGCGAACCGTTCGAACGCGGCGCCCGCAGCGTCCGGTACCAGCTCCGGCGCCTCGGGCGCGCCGACAGTCGACGTCGCATTGAACGCCAGCGTGTCTCCGCCCTCGCCGGAGCTCACAGTGCCGAACCGGGCGACGATGGTGCCGTCACCCATGACGGACGAGTTCGACTCAGTCGAACACGGCCGCGCGCCGCAGATGCCACAAATCTCCCCTCCCCATTGCTAGGTCTTACGCCAGCACTTTAGGCCAGGACTGATAGGGCCGCAAATACCCAATGGGGGGTCAAGCCCCCCCTATTGGGTCATGCCCAGCCCGAGGCCTTTTTCGACTGCTCCGACGCCGGCGGGAGTGCGGAAGCAGGCCCAGTCCCTGCTGGGCGCGTCTCCTCCAGCACTGGCCGAAGACGCGCGAGCGTCCGGTGCAGTGCCACCTCGACCGCGTTCGTCTTCAGTCCCAGGATCTCCCCGATCTGCCGCGCGGACAGGTCTGCGCCGTACCGCAGGGCGACGAGGTCCCGCGAGCGTTCATCGAGCCCGTCCACCGCAGCCGCGACGCTCAGCCTCTGCAGGGCGTCGGCCTCGAGATCCTCGAGCGAGCTCATTTCTGGCTGCTCGCGTGGTTCCACGCGAGGCTTCGCCCTCGCGTCGTCAAGGCACCGGCGGGCAATCCCGATCAACCACGCCAGCGGTTCCCCGCGGGAAGGGTCGTAGCTCTTGCGGTAGCGAAGAGCGCGTTCGAAGACCTCGCTCGTGACGTCTTCGGCATCCGGCCCGTCGCCCACCCGGTACGCGACGTACGAATAGATGCGCCGGATCAATTCGGGCGTATTGGCCAGTGGATCGCGACGTGCCACAGTCAACCCACTCTAGGCGCGACCGGAAGAGCCGTCGAGTCCGTCACCGCTTCGGCCCCGCTTTGACGGTGGCGCGCAAGAGTTGCGCCCGCGGGAACAGACGTGCGGCCTGATGGAGCGCGCGGCTCCGTTCGCCACCACTGGTCGCGCTGGCCAGGCGATACCAAAGCTCCCAATCTCCGGAATCCATCGAGATGGCCTTTCGGAAGCTTGCCCTCGCGGCGGGAAGCAAACCTGCTCCGAGCTGCGCACGACCCAGGGCCTCCCACGGTTTCGGCGACCACGGCATCCACGTCTTGGCGCGGCGAGCGTCAGCCGCGGCGCGCGCCCAATCCTTGTTCTGGCGGGCAGCATCACTCCGGCTGAGGGCGGTGTTGCCCACAAGACCCACCGCGGCAAAGCCGGCGGCGATGACGACGACAGCCACGCCGGTCCAACGGGCCCGAGCCGAGAGGCGAGGCGAACGGAACGACGGCCGGGCGGCGATCAGGATCGCGGCCCCGCAGAGGACCCCCGTCAGGGTGACCGCAGGCAGCTCCCAGTCCCAATCGACACCCGTGTGCACGAGGTACGCCGCATACGCGCCGGCCGCCCCCGGCACGAGCGGATGCCTGCGTGCCGCCCCCAGAACTGTCAGCGGTAAGACGAGGGCTCCCAGCAGCAAGATGAGGCCGAGCGGCCCGAGCTCCGCGAGCGTTTCGATGTAAAGGCCGTGCGCGTCCCGGACCCGGCCCAGCTCCGACGACGGATGGGCAAGGAAATACCGCTCGTACGTTCCGGCACCCGCGCCCGTCACCGTGTGCTTCCTGGCATCGTCCCACGCCAGCCGCCAGAGCGCCGCGCGGCCGTTCCCGGAAAAGCTGAGCAATCGTTTGTTCAGGTTCCCCTGAACGTGGGGCGGCGGCGCTTTGAAGGCCCGGTAGCCCTTCTGCGCAAGCGTCGTGGGCCCGCCGTAGCGGACGAAGACACCGGCGATGCCTGCGACCACGACCAACGCGACGGCTACTGCGAAGGCGCGCCGTGCGCCCGCTGCCGGCTCGAGGCGACGCTCCGCCAACGCGAAAGCGATTGCAACCGTCGCGTTCGCAGCGGCGAGCAGGAGCAGAACGAGAGCCAGACGGTGGCCGTCGTGGACGGCACGGCCGAGCGCCGCCCCGGCGTGTGTGAGGCCCGGTTCGCGCGACGCCGCCAAGACGGCGACCGCAGGAATCGGGGCGAGCGCTAGCAGGCCGGCAAGCAACTGCAACCGCCTCGGATCGATCGCCACTGCGGCCAAGACCCCGACCGCCAGGGCGATCCACGCGCCCCTCCCGAACGTGAAGTAGAAGGTGGGTAGCAGCAGGACGAGGGCGCCTGCGCAAGCCGCACGCACGTGGAGCGAGCGGGCGCGAGTTGCAAACGCCAATGCAACCAGCGCGCCCATTCCCGTGAAGATCGCGAGGCCGTTCCAGTATCCGATCGGCTGAGCGAGGCGATAGACGGAGGTGGCGTCATAAACGCCGATCCGGTCAGGGAGGAGACGTGTCGCAAGGCTGAAGGCGGCGATCGCGCAGACCCCCGCAAGCAATCCTCCGAGCAACCGCCGAACGTCGCGGCTGCGGGAAACGACCAGGGCAGCCGAGGCTCCCGCGACGTAGAGCAGGCCACGTTGCGACTCGAGGATGCTCGCGGCCGGCGCCACGGACCATGTCGCCGACAGCAAGATCCAGAGGGTGAGCGCGACGAGCAGGGCGAGAAAGACCCGTTCCGAACCGCTCAGCCGGACGTGCTCCCGCAATGCGAGCGCAAGGGCGGCAATCCAGAGGAGGGGAAATGTCGCCCATCCCCAGGCACTCGGGAAGAATCCGCCTTGCGCGCCCGCGAGCCCAACGAGGGGCGCGAATGCGACCAGCGCGGCAGCAAGACCTCGCGGGTCTCTCAGAACAAACCGCCTGTCAGCCGAGCCGAGCGGCCGCACCGCTTCGAGCGTCACCTAAGCCTCTCGCAGCGGGAGCCCTTAAACAGGCTCTCGAGAACCCGTCTTCTCACGGGCCTCGTAGGCGTACGCCTCGTACATGTAACGGTAGCTCTCACTGTGCTCCACGCCCGTGAGGACATAGCCAAGAATCTTCGCCTGGCAGTTCTGCAGCTGCCGGGCGAACTCATGGAGAATCGGCCGCTGCACCGTATTGAGCCGCGTGATGGCGAAGATGGCGTCGACGTGCGTGCTCAGGATCATCGCGTCGTCAAAGGCCAGGAGAGGCGGAGCGTCGATCAGGACGAGGTCGAACTTGTCGGCGACCTGGTCGAGAACATCCAGAAGGCGCTGGTCCTGCAGCAAGTCCCCGGCCGGCAGGGGAATCGTGCCGGCGGGAAGGAGATGTAGAAGACCCTGCAGCGCCGATCGCCCATTCGAGCCGCCAGAAGGACGATCGCCGTTGCTCGAGGCGGTTCCGAAGCTGGCGTGCAGGGGAATCGGCCGGAGAGCATCCGACAGATCGACCTGGTTCAAGGCCACATCAGTGATACCGGGTCGACCGGACATGTGGAACAGACGGTTGAGGAAAGGCCGCCGGAGGTCGAGATCAATCAGAACCACACGCCGCTCGGAACGCGCGAGCGCAATAGCAAGGTTGGCGATCGTCGTCGACTTTCCCTCCTGCTCAACGGCGGAGGTGACCATGATCGTCTTTGCTGCGCCCGGTGGATTGATGAACTCGAAGCTCGTCCTCAGCTTCCGGAAGGCTTCAGCATCGGCACTTGCGGGCTGCTTGAGCATCACGAGGTCAGTTGTCTTCTGGAGCTCGCGAGAGGGCTTGGGTAGACGCCCGAGCAAAGGAATCCGTAGCGCATCTTCGAGCTCTTGCTCAGTCCGCACGCGTCGATCGAGCGCTTCGGAGAGGAAGGCGAGCGCCAGACCCAAGACGAGGCCGAAGGCCAGACCTACGAGCGCATCTCGCTTCGGGCGAGGGCTGATCTTGGCGGCGCCGGCGGCCGGCTGGAGAACGCTCGTGTTGTCGGCGAGCAACCTCCCGATAGTCTCCAGCTCGCCCTGGGTCTGGACCAGCGAGGCGTATGCCGGTGAAGCCGTCGCGCCGTTGGCCCTCAGCGCGTCGATGCGTTTCTTCAACACGACGAGGGCGTCGTTGACACGCGCGGTATCGAGCTCCGTCTTGTAATGCGTGAACTCGCTGGCGTAGGCATTGGCCAGTCGAGTGGCGACAGCGCGATTCGGATCCGTCACGCCGACTAGGAGGATGTCCGAATCGCTGGACGGATTGACGTAGGACTCTTTGAGCAGCCCACCCGGTGTGATTCCCGGCACCCCCGCCGCAGCCACGACGCGAGCTGCGAGCTCAGGTGAGCGCGCAATACTCGCCTGAGTGGTCAGGAATCGAGTCGGGTCGCCGGCCGCCGGATCCGAGACGTTCGCGATCGCACTGACGACGCTCGTGTGATTCACGAGAATCTGTGCCTTGGCTTGATAGAGAGAGTGGTGGCTGGAGGCGACGAAGAACGCAACCAGGGCGGCCACAACCGGTGGAATCAGGACCATCCACTTGCGCCGACGCAGGATCGTCAGATAGTCAGCGACCGTCGTGGGCCGATCGGAAAATGCCTCTGTCATTTGAGCCGTTTGATCTCCCCGCTCGCGTGGTCTTACCCGCAGTCAGCCACTGCTGGCACTACCTCGTCGGCTGGGTCTGGGTTTCGGACGAGGAGTCTCATCGAGCGTAGCAGCGGTTTTTCGGCTTTTCCAACCCAGAGGTAAGGTTTTACCCCCCTAATGCGGTATATGCAGGTGAAGCGCCTTTTTGTCTGCAAAGAGCTTGTAGAAGGGGAGGAACCGAAATGTGGAGCCATCGAAGGTCTCGCGGACAGTCTGATCCGGAGGCGACCCTGAGGAGCCATCGCGCGGAGCCGCGCGAGGAGTTCGTGCAGAGCCTGGCGAATCAGGTCGACGCTGCGCGCCCTGTCAGCCGAACAGCGTGGTCGCGCCTCGCTTTTGCCGGCGCGGCCTCGACCATGATCCTCGGGATGTTCGCCTCGTTCGGCGGGCTCGGCTATGCCGCCTCGGGGGCGAACTCGACCTACTCGGTCGTGAAGAAGGCCGTCGTTCAGCACAAGCTCAGCGTCGACGTGCACAAGTCTTCGGCCTCGGGCCAATACCCCGGGACCCCGACGCCGCCGACGGGGAACCAGGTGGCTGGGGAGTCGGCCGTCAAGGGCTCGGCCGCCGGCGCAGTCGCCGGCGCGCAGACGTTGCCCTTCACGGGCGTGTCGCTCTTGGTGACCGTCCTGATCGGATTCGCACTTCTCACCACCGGCCTAATCCTGCGCCGACGCGAGCGGAGCGATTCGTAAAAACGCACGCCAAGCACGATCTTGAAGAAGGCCCGCGCACGAGCGCGGGCCTTCTTTTTGCCGCTACCACGGTGCTACAGTCATCGGTTCGGGGAGGGAGGCAATCATGCGGCAAAACTCAGCGAGCGGGAGTGCCCTCGCGCTAGTCCGATCGTCCTATCAGCCGGCGCGAGAGTCGACGGCTCGTTCGTCGGCGCCGGTCGGCTGAATGTTCGAGTCGACCGCCCGATTCGCGCTCTTCGACTACTTTCGTGTCCCGCACGAGCGCGTCGACGACGAGCCGACTGCTCCGGGCCTTGCGTCCTTGTCAGTCCGGGGGCAGACGGCCAGCCTCTCCTGGCCGCTCGATGCTGCGCTGACATCTGAGCGGCGCCGCCCGAGCAGCTACTTCCTCGGCGCCACTCCGCTGTTCGGCCGAGTCGCGCCCGACGGAGAGGTACGTTCCTGGCTGCGTCGCATCGGCGGAGACTGGCGTCCCACGGAGGACGTTCGCAACGAGAAGGGCACCCCGGTCGGAGCCGTCTGGCGGAGAGACGACGGTTCGACGGTCCTGCCGTTCGACCCGAGCGAGCTGATCCACAACTTCTGGAGCGAGCGCTACCTGGAGTACGTTCGGCCCGCGGCGCTGAGCCACCTGGCCGGGTTGGCTCGCCGCGGTTACTACCGCGCGCGACCGCTGCTACCCCGGAGTGTGCAGATGAGCATGCGGCGGTCCTTCAGTCGCGTGCAGTCGAAGTCTCGTTTCCCTCGCTGGCCCGTGGAGACGGCCTTGCACGACTTCTACGATTTCCTCTTCGCCACTGTTGCGGGTATCGCAAAGCGGCCGGTTCCCTTCGTCGGGCTGTGGCCTCGCAACTGGACCTGGGCGCTGGTCCTCACTCACGACGTCGAAGCGCAGGTCGGTTACGAGAAGCTGCCGGAACTACTGCGGGTCGAGGTCGAAGCCGGCTACCGATCGTCGTGGAACTTCGTCCCGCGAAACCGGTACGTCGTCGCCGACGAGCTCGTCGAAACGCTGCGCCAGCAGGGGTTCGAGATCGGCGTTCACGGCTTCAACCACGACGGCCGCGACCTCTCTTCGCTCACGATTCTGAAGCGCCGCCTCCCGGCGATTCGAGCTTACGCCGAACGGTGGCAGGCGAAGGGATTCAGATCGCCCGGCACACTGCGCTCGCCCGAGCTGATGCCGTTGCTCGGCTTCGACTACGACTCGTCATATACCGACACTGCTCCCTTCGAACCGCAGGCGGGCGGCTGCTGCACGTGGCTTCCGTACATGATCGAGGACCTCGTCGAGTTGCCCATCACGCTCACGCAGGACCACACGCTCTTCGACCTGCTCGGGCACCGCGACGAGACTGTCTGGCTCGAGAAGGCACGTTTCCTGCGACGACGTGGAGGGATGGCGCTGATCCTCACCCATTCCGACTACGTCGGGAACCCCTACCTCATCGACTCGTATCGACGGCTGCTTCAGGAGTTCGCCGACGACGCGACCGCCTGGAAGGCTCTGCCGCGGGACGTCAGCGACTGGTGGCGGCGCCGTTCGAGCTCGAGCCTCGAGGAGATCGACGGGGAGTGGCGTGTCGTCGGGCCGGCGGAGGAGGAAGCCAGAGTGGAGTTCAGCTCGCCGCACGTACTCACCGTTTGAGGCCCCCGCTACGGCTGCCCGTAGCTGTACGGCGAGGCGAGTTGGTGCTACATCTAGATGATGGGGACGGGAAGCTGACTGCGGCTGCGGGCGTGCTCGAGCTCTTTTCCACCTGCCCACAGTCCAAAGATCTGCCCGCGGACGTGTATCGCCGCCGGGTGGCCGATGTCGCGGCGTGGAGCGATCGCGCAGGCTATCGCGGCATCCTCGTCTACACGGACAACCAGCTCGTCGACCCGTGGCTCGTCGCGCAGGTCGTCATCGAGTCGACCGAACGGCTGTGTCCACTGGTGGCCGTGCAGCCTGTCTACATGCATCCGTACACCACCGCCAAGATCGTGTCTTCTTTCGCGCACGTCTACGGCCGGCGGATCTTCTTGAACATGGTCGCCGGTGGGTTCCGTAACGACCTGCTCGCACTCGGGGACCAGACCGAGCATGCGGAGCGCTACGCGCGCGTTGTCGAGTACACGCTCCTCGTCAAGCGCCTCCTCCAGGGAGAGCGGGTGTCTTTCACCGGCCGTTACTACACCGTCGAGAACCTGTCGCTCACGCCCGCACTTGCACCGGAGCTCTTCCCCGGCATCTTCGTCTCGGGATCCTCGGACTCCGGCGTCGCGGCGGCTCGTGCAATCGGTGCCACGGCCGTGAAGTATCCGAAGCCGCCGAGCGAAGAGATCTCCACTTCCGCCGACGGGGCCGGCATCGGCATGCGCGTCGGCATCATCGCGCGCGACGACGACTCGCAAGCCTGGAAAGTGGCTCGGGCACGGTTTCCCGAGGATCGCAAGGGCCAGGTGACGCATGCGCTCGCGATGAAAGTCTCGGACTCGCACTGGCATCGCCAGCTCTCCGAGCTCGGCGCCGAACCACCCTCTGCGGAGAATCCCTACTGGCTCGGGCCCTTCGAGAACTACAAGACCTTCTGTCCCTACCTCGTCGGGAGCTACACGACCGTCGCGATCGAGCTTGCCCGTTACATCGAGCTCGGCTTCGAGACGTTCATTCTCGACATCCCTCCCGACGAAGAGGAGCTCCAGCACGCGGCTCTCGCGTTCGAGCAAGCGTCTCGGCGCGCGCCGGCTTGACCGCGTCACAGGAACACGCACCGCTCCCTTCGCGCTTTCTCCGCTCCGCGGCCCTCTTTCCGGAACGGCCGGCGCTCGAGGTGGCGGGAGTAAGACTCACGTACAGCGAGCTGCACCGGCGCGCACTCGGGATCGCCCGTGTGCTGCTGGAACGAGATTCGGGCAGCGCCGCGCCGCAGCTCACCGGAGTCTTCGCGAGCAGAAGCATCGAGGCGTTCGCGGCCGTTCTCGGCGTCCTTCTTCGTGGTCACGGCTACGTGCCGCTCAATCCGCGCTTTCCCCTCTTGCGCAATCGCGACATGCTCGAACGAGCGGGTTGCCGCGTGGTGGTCGTCGACCCACAGCACCTGGACGCGGCCCGGGAGCTGGTGGCGGAGCTGCCTGAGCCGCCGCTCCTGGTGGTGCCGCCCGGCGCGGAGCCAGAAGGGGAAGCCGCCCTTCCGTCTGGCGGTCCGGAAACTCCCGCCTACCTGCTGTTCACGTCCGGTAGCACGGGCCGCCCGAAAGGCGTGCTCGTTCGCCAAGCGAACGTGGCCGCATTTCTCGATGCGGTCACGGCTCGCTACGACCTGAACGAGACGGACCGCCTGTCGCAACTGTTCGACCTCACGTTCGACCTCTCCGCGTTCGATCTGCTCGCCGCCTGGCAGAACGGCGCCTGCGTGTGCTGCCCGGGAGCCGGCCAGCTCCTCAGGCCTTCCGAGTTCGTTCGGGAATCGGGTGTCACCGTCTGGTTCTCGGTGCCGTCGACCGCGATGTTCCTCGAGCGTCTCGGCGGTCTGAAGCCAGGCATGTTCCCTGCCCTGCGACTGAGCCTGTTCTGCGGCGAAGCGCTCACCGCAGAGCTCGCGAATGGCTGGGCCGCGGCGGCACCCAACTCGATCGTGGAGAACCTGTACGGCCCGACAGAGGCGACGATCGCCTGCACGGCTCACAGGTGGCAGCCCGACTCGGAGCCCGGTGCAAACGGCTTCGTCCCGATCGGAGAGGCGATCGGCTCGACGCAGGCGCACGTCGTCGACGAAGAGCTGCGCGAGGTCGGTGCAGGCGAGGCCGGGCAGCTTCTTCTCGGTGGGCCCCAGGTCGTCGAGGGCTACTGGGACGATGCCGCGGCTACCGCCCGCTCATTCGTCACGATGCCAGGCGATGGCGACTGGTATCTCACCGGCGATCGTGTCCTTCGCCCGCTTGGTGGCGGCCCGCTCGAGTATCTGGGGCGGATCGACAGCCAGATCAAGATCCTCGGGCACCGCGTCGAGCTCGAGGAAGTGGAGGCCGTCCTGCGAGAAGAGGCTCGGGCAGACGCAATTGCCGTCGGCTGGCCGCTCACCCCGTCCGGCGCGGCTGGAATCGTCGCATTCATCGCAAGCGCCTCCGTCGACACCGTCCAGCTTCGCCGCGCACTGTCAGAGCGTCTCCCGGAGTACATGGTGCCGCGCGAGCTACGCCTCGTCGGGGAGCTGCCACTGAACGCGAACGGAAAGCGCGATCGCAAAGCCGTGCTCTCCATGCTCGAGGCCGAGCGATGAAACCGCCGACGGCCGATGGAATTCGCGATCTCATCCTCGAACGCATGGACGAGCAGCTGGCGGCCCGAGGGCTGACTCCGTCTGATGTCCCTCCCACGTTCGATCTGCTGCTCGAAGGGCTGATCGACTCCTTTGGCGTGGTAGAGATCATCCTGATGCTCGAGCAGCGCTTCGCAATCGAGTTCGACTTCGACGAGCTCCCGGCGGACGACCTCACGAAGATCGGGCCGCTCGCCGCCTACGTCGAACGGAAGAGCGCGGGATCGTGAGAAGGACCCTCGCCGGCGTCCGCAACAGGCTGTTGCAGGTTGTGGCGCTCTACGCGCCCGGCGGAGATTCGACGCGGGTGAGGCTCCACCGGCTTCGCGGCGTCGAGATCGGTGAGGACACCTGGATCGGCTTCGACACGCTCATCGAGCCCTCGTACCCACACCGTGTCGTGATCGGCCGACGGGTCGCAGTCGGCATGCGTGTGCTCATCCTGGCGCACTTCGCTCACCACGGACGGAACCGGGAATCGAGCGAGGGCGCGATGGACGACCGTGTGTCCGTTCGAATCGAGGACGACGCCTTCATCGGTCCGGGGGTGATGATCATGCCGAACGTCACCATCGGAGCCGGAGCCGTAGTGGCGGCGGGAAGCGTCGTGACGCGGTCGGTCGCGCCGCTCACGATGGTGCAGGGCAACCCCGCGAAGCCGATCGCCCGCTGTGGGATCCCGCTGGGGTTGGACACCCCGATCAAAGAGTTCTACCGTCGACTGACGCCGATCGAGCCGCCGGCCGGGTAGTGGTGGCCGAGCGCCGCCTGCGAGTCGTCGTCATCGCCGAGGAAGCGGCCGGCGTTCAGGTGCTCCGGGGACTCGTTGCCCTCCCCACGCCTCCGGTGATCGTCGCGGTGCTCACACGCTCCTCGGCGGAGGGCGCCGCGCGCCCGCTCGTGTACGAGTCGGCGCAGAAGCTCGGGCTCGACATCTGGCCGTCGAGCTCCGTCAGATCGCCCGAGCTCGCCACGCGTCTTCGCGACGCGGAGGTCGATCTCCTGATGAACATCCATTCGCTCTTCCTGATTCATCCGTCCGTGCTCGCGGCTCCTACCATCGGCAGCTTCAACCTGCATCCCGGACCGCTTCCCGAGTACGCGGGCCTCAACGTCCCGAGCTGGGCGATCTACGAAGGGGAGCGTTCACACGGCGTCACCCTTCACTGGCTCGACGAGGGCATCGACACCGGTCCGATCGCGTGGCAAGAGCGATTCGCCATCGGGGCGACCGACACCGGCCTGGCGGTGAGCGGAAAGTGCGTCCGGCAGGGAGTGCCGTTGCTGCTCAAACTCGCAACCGTGGCCACGGAGGACGGACGCCTCATCCCTCGCGAGGAGCAGGACCCGAGCCGGCGGAGATATTTCTCCGCCGGGCCCCCGGCCGACGGGCGCGTCGAATGGGCACAGTCCGCCGCTGCAATTCTGAGGTTCGTGCGAGCCGCCGACTATGCGCCGTTCGACTCGCCGTGGGGGCATCCGCGCGCACAACTCGGAGGCGCGAGCGTCGGCATCGCGAAAGCAGTCGCGACGGGAGTGACTGCCGCGCAGCCGCCGGGCACCGTGGTCGAGCTGAACACTTCCGGGGCGGTCGTCGCGACCGGCGACCAGCTGATCCTGATCCAGCGGCTGTCGCTTGACGGCCGCTACCTCAAGCCGAAGGAACTGCTGGCTGACTAAGGTGACCGCCCGTGGACACGTTCTCGATCACGTTCGTCTGCACGGGCAATCGCTTTCGTAGCCCTCTGGCCGAAGCGTTCGTCCACCGACTGACGCTCGGACTTCCGGTCACCACCGATTCGTATGGAACCCTCCCGCAGGAAAACGCGCCGCCACTGCCGGAGGCGGTCGAACTCGCGCTTTCCTGCGGGATCTCGCTCTCGGACCACCGGACGCGCTATCTCAACAAGGCATCGCTTCAAGACGTCGATCTCCTGCTCGGGTTCGAGCCTGCGCACGTCCAGCAGGCGGTCGTCGATGCACAGGCGCCCCGCGACCGTTCGTTCACCGTGCGCGACTTCGTTTCGCTGCTCCCCGCCGCCGGGCCCGCCACGGCCCGCGAGGACGTCGTCAAGCGAGCCCGCTCGCTGGTGGCAGCCACAGGAGAGCGCTTTGCCGAATTGCCCACCCCGACGATGAAGACCATGCGCGACCCGTTCGGCGGCCCCTGGAAGCTGTACCGACGGACGGCGTCCGACATCCGCGACCTTTCAATCGTCCTTGTCGAGAGTCTGTTCGGTGTTGCGGACGCGCAGGGCCTGCCTCCCATACCCCGGCAGCTGGGTCGAGCGCGCAAGACGCTCTGGCGCTAGACGAGGAGGCTGCCCTTGCGGATCTTTCCGCTCTCGGTGTGTGGGAGCTCGTCCAGGAGCACGACCTCCCGGGGCACCATGAAGTTCTCGAGCTTCGAGCGCGCGAAGCGAAGGATGTCTTCCTCCGTCAGCGCCACACCGTGGTCGAGCACCACATAAGCTCGGAGCGCCTCACCGAGGAGGTCATCGGGGACGCCGACGACAGCCGCCTGCGAAACGCCGCGAAGCCCGTGCAGCACGTTCTCGACTTCGACCGTGCTCACCTTCTCCCCGCCAGTCTTGACGATGTCGTCGGTGCGGCCGACGAAGTAAAGGAGCCCTTCCTCGTCGACGGTGAAGTGATCGTGGGTGCAGAGTATTCGCTCCTCGGGATCCGGCCCCCTCTTCAGCCAGTCCTCTGTCAATGCCGGATCGCCCCAGTAGCCCAGCATCAGGTGAGGGCCGCGAACGTGAAGGACACCCGTTTCGCCGGGAGCCACGGGTTGGCCCTCGTCGTCGAGCACGATCGCCTCGGTGCCCGGGATCGCCCGTCCAACTGAGGTCGGCCTGCTGTCGACCAACTCCGGCTCGAGGTAGGAGACGCGCACACACTCCGTCTGGCCGTACATCCGGTAGAGGCGCGCGTTCGGGAAGAGGCGTTGGATGCCGGCGTGGAACGCGGGTGGGAGGCCGGCTGCGGCGTTCGTGAGGCAGCGGATCGAGTCGTAGGTGCGAGAGTGCTTCATGCCGAGGAGCGTGGCGTACACCGTCGGCACCGCACCGAAGACGGTGGCCCGTTCTGAGTGCATACGCTCGAGCGTCCGCCCGGGAAAGGCGAACGTCCGCTCGAGCAGAAGGGTTCCGCTCAGCCGCGCGGCCAGCAAGAGCTGGCTGAGCCCGTACGTGAAGGCGAGTGGGAGGACGCTGAGGATCCGATCGTCGGCGTTGAGACGGAGGTACTCGGCAATGCTGCCGATGACGAACACCAGCCCCTGATGGCTCAGCATCACCCCTTTCGGCCGTCCCGTCGTGCCGGACGTGTACACGAGAGCGGCCAGGTCGGATGAGATCGTCTCCGGCGTCGCGGGGCGCGGCTCGGTTGCAGTCAGAGCCTGCTCGAGATTCGGGAAGGCCGGGGCCGCGGCGGAGGTCCCGGTGGCGAACACGCGTGTGGCGCTGCCGGATTGCCCAACCGCAGCGGCGGCGACGTTTGCGGAGTGTCCCTCCGCAAGGAGGAATGCGGCGCCGCTGTCGGCGAGGATGAACGCCAGCTTCTCTGCCTTGATCTGCGGGTTGACGCAGACGAAGACGCCGCCAGCGATGAGCGTCCCGAAGATCCCGGCCGCGCAGCGAGCGGTGTTGTCGAGGTAGAGCGCGACGCGGTCTCCCTGCTGAAGTCCTTCGTCCTGGAGGAGCCTCGCTACCCGCAATGATTCGTCCGCCAGCTCCTGATACGTCCACGAGCCGAATTCGTCGACGACGGCATCGCGACGAGGCGCGCCTGCGGCCGAGCCGAGCAGGCTGTCCTGTACGAGTAGCTGGGGCCGAGCTCGCATCAGACGGCCTCGGCGACGGCTGCGGCCGCGTCGGCGTTGACGACTTCGCCGTCGACGACGAGACGGCTTGGCTCGAGTGGCATGGCGGCTTGCGGATTCGAAACGAACCGGTCGTCCAGCAGCATCAGGGAAACGGCGCCCACCAGTCCCATCTCATCGGTCTCGCTGACGCTCTTCCCCAGCTCGAACTTGCGGAGGAGGCGGCCGACAGCTGCCGAGTCGAGCAGGCCGGCGGCGCCGATCTGCTCGGGCGCGAGCAGCTCGCGAACGTAGTCGGGAGCAGCCGCGCCCGCCAACGCTTCCCCGATCGGCGCCCGGTACGGCCGTTTCGGCTGCCCGCGGATCTCTGGTGGCAGATAACGCGAGGTGGCCGCCCGCAGCGCAGGTTTTTCTTGAAGCCCTCGCAACCGCAGCCTCTCGGGAAGGCGGGCAGCGAGGTGCGCGAGCCGATGATCGAGATACGGAAAGCGGCCCTCGACGGAGTTCCCCATCAGCATGCGGTCGCCCTGCGCGTGGAGCAGATAACCCTCCAGGAATGTCGCGATCTCGAGGTACTGCGCCTTGCTCAATGCGGACATCTCGCCGAACCACGACGGCAGGCCCTGGAGCAAGCGCTCGCTTGATTCCGTCTCGGTCGCGGCGGTCGCAAGGAACTCTGGATTGAGCAGCCGTAGGCAGCGTGCGGAATTCCCAAAGCGAAGCCGGTGGCTGTAGAGCGGATCGTCGAGGGAGAGCAGCCCCCGGCGGTAGAACCCGGGGAGGAAGCCGCGCGCCCGAGTGATGTCGGCGCCCAGAAATCGGTTGAGTCGCTGAAAGAGCAGCGGCCGGAGCCGGGACGAGGGCTCCCTCGCCCAGAAGCGGCGCACCTTGTCTTCGCGAAAGATGTCGTAGCCGGCGAACAGCTCGTCCGCACCCTCGCCCGTCAGGACGACGTGCAGCCCTGCCTCGCGGACCGCAGCCGATAGCGCCAGGAGCGGCGCTGGCGCGGTGCGGAGCAAGGGCGTCTCCCCCAGCTCGACTGCGCGCGGGAGCAGCCTTGCGATCGCCCCGGCGTCGACAACGGTGCGGTGGAAGTCGACCCCGAGCTGCCGCGCGATGCGCTCCTGCGAGGCGGTCTCGTCGAACCGGTCGTCGGCGAAACCGAGCCCGAACGCAAAGAGATCGCCGTCGAGCTGCCTCGATGCAATTGCTGCAACCGCCGACGAATCGAGACCACCGCTCAGGTACGCGCCGACCGGAACGTCGGCGCGAAGCCGAAGGCGTGTCGCATCCACGAGCAGCGCCTCCAGCTCCTCGAGCACATCGGCGTCCGGCCTCGGCTCAGGAACGAACTCGAGGTCCCACCACCGTGTTTGACGAGCGATGCCGTCCGGCCCGATCACCGCGTAGTGGGCCGGCGGCAGCTCGCGGATCCCCTTGAAGGCGGAATGATCGGGGAGAGTCGACCAGAGCGTGAAGGTGTCGACGATCCCGACGGGGTCGATTTCGCGGGAGGCAGCAGGGTGACGAAGGAGCGCCTTCCCCTCTGAGGCGAAACAGATGTCGCCGCCGTATTCGGCCAGGAACAGCGGGCGCACGCCGAACCGATCGCGGGCAAGGAACAGCTCGCGCCGCTCGCGGTCCCAGACGGCGATGGCGAAGTCCCCGTTGAAGCGCTGCAGGCAGTCCGCGCCCCACTGCTCGTACGCGTGGGCGATGACCTCGGTGTCCGACGTCGTCACGAACCGGTGACCGAGCTCGCGCAACTCGCTACGCAGCTCGACGTAGTTGTAGATCTCGCCGTTCTGCATTGCCCAGAAGCGGCCCCGCTCGTCGGAAAGCGGCTGGTCGCCTCCTTCAGGATCGACGATCGCGAGCCGCGCGCCTGCGATGCCGACCCGTCCGTCCAGCAAGAGGCCGGTTCCGTCCGGGCCTCGATGTCGCAGCTCACCGGCCATCGTGAGGAGCAGCTGCTTCCCCGGTCGACGATCGGGGCCGGAATAGATTCCTGCGAGACCACACATGTCGTTCACGCTATAGCTGGTTTTTCCCTGCTGCAAATCCGCGCCTAGAATCGAAGAGGTGGAACCTGAGCTTCGATCCTTCCTCGCCGAGAACTTCTTGCTCGGTGAGGAATTCCGAGGATTGCCCGGATCGGCGTCGCTGATCGAGGCGGGGATCATCGACTCGACCGGTGTGCTCGAGCTCGTCGGCTTCCTGGAGGAGACCTATGACATCGAGATCACGGACTCGGAGCTCGTGCCCGAGAACCTCGACTCGATCGACAAGGTCGTTCGTTTCGTCGGCGCGAAGAGAAACTCCGGCCGAACGAAATGAGCACCGTCTCGCCTGAGCCTGCCGAGCCGCTGACGCTCGCTGTCCTCGACATCGATTGCGAGCGTGTGAGCGCTCAGATCGTCGACGCGCTGAGGCGAATCGTGGGCCAGGAGCTCAGACGCCGCGGCGCAGTCGTCGCCCTGTCGGGTGGCATCGACAGCTCGGTCACCGCGGCGCTGTGCGTCCGCGCTTTCGGCCCGGCGCACTCACTCGCGGTCCTGATGCCGGAGGCGGATTCCGACGAGAAGACGCTGCGCCTCAGCCGGGCCGTAGCGGAGGCGCTCGGGATCGAGGCACTGCATCAGGACATCACGCCGATCTTGGACGCCGCCGGCTGCTACCGGCAACGCAACGAGGCGGTGAGGGAGTTGATTCCGGACTTAACCGAGGACTGGAAATGGAAGATCGTGCTGCCGAGCCTGGTCGGGACCGACGCCTACCGGCTTTACGTCCTCGTCGCCGAAGCGCCTGACGGCAGAACTGTCGAGATCCGGCTCCCGGCGAAGAACTATCTGACGATCGTCGCGGCGACCAATTTCAAGCAGCGTGTCCGCAAGATGATCGAGTACTACCACGCGGATCGCCTGAACTACGCAGTGGTCGGCACGCCGAACCGAGTGGAGTACGACCAGGGCTTCTTCGTCAAAGCCGGTGACGGTGCCGCGGATGTGAAGCCGATCGCGCACCTGTACAAGACGCAGGTCTACCGTCTGGCCGAGCATCTCGGGCTACCCCGCGCAGTGCTCGATCTGCAGCCCACGACGGATACCTACTCGCTCCCACAGAGCCAGGAGGAGTTCTACTTCTCGTTGCCGCACCAGCAGCTCGACCTCTGCTTGTACGCGCACAATCATTCTCTGCCGGCGGAAGCAGTTGCGCCCGCGGTTGGGTTGAGCGTGGAAGATGTCAGCCGGGTCTTCCGCGACATCGAGCAGAAACGGCGAGCGACGAGGTATCTCCACCTTCCGCCCCTTCTCGTCGAGCAGGTTCCGGAGCTCGCAGGCTCCGGAGAGGCCGAGCGGAACTAACGAAGCGGTTCCGCCCGCGTTCCTTGCCTTTCCGGCCGTCCTGCACGGATCGGCTTGAGCTGACGGTAGTACTCGTGCAGCGGGGTGTGCAATCCAAGCGGAATGCTGCTGCGCGCAACAGGCTTCGCCGGATTGCCCTGCACCATCGTCAGAGGTGGCACTGAGCGGGAGACGACGCTTCCCGCGGTCACAACGGCTCCTGCCCCGATCGTCACGTCGGGAAGAATCACGACCGCCGGGCCGATGAAGGCGTCGTCTTCGATCCTCACCGAGATCTCGTCCGGGGTGAACGGCAGGCCTGTTCTGCGGTCGATTCCCTTGTACTCGAAATGCGCGATGATCGTTACGCGGATTCCGATCGCCACACGCTTGCCGATGACGACCCGCCCGGGGAATCCCGGTTCGATGATCGCACCGAGCCCGATCCACGTCCCTTCGCCGATCTCGACGCCGCGCTGCCGGTGAAGCCAAGCACGCATCGAGTCCCCGCCGGGCGCGTACAACGCCAGGGCCTGGAAGAGACGGTTTCGAACGTCTGGGAGCGGCGTACGCACGCTGCAAACGCTATCGGAGCATCGTCGCTCAAGACGAAGTGCGGCGATGGACGATCTCTGCAAAGACATCCGCGATCAGCGGGTCGAGTGAGCGCGGCAATGTGCCGTCGGGCGAGGCGTGCTCGCGAACGAAGTACAGGTACGTCCGCCAGGTCTCGGCTTGCTCCGGTGTGGGATCGGGATAGGCGTCCACCGCCGTCTGCAGCTCGTCGAGATTCCAGGTTCCGACCCGAGTAGAAAGGGCCGGCTGGGCTTTGGCCTCCGGTGCTGATACGGGCTCGGGAAGGGGCGGAGGCGGGGCGGCGGCGAGCGCCTCAAGTTCGCTCTTGCTGGCCGCGATCTGGGTCGCACTCTCTGCGAGCTCCCGTTGGCTGGACGCCACCTCCCCTGCACGCTCAGCGACCTCGCGCTCGGCGGCAGTGAGCCCGGCGGCACGGGCGTCGAGCTCCTTCTCACGCGCTGCGAGCTTTCCTGCTCGATCTGCAAGCGCACGCTCCCGAGCGGTCACGCCCTTCACGCGCTGCTCGAGGAGACCCTCACGCTTGCGCAGGTCATGTCCGTCCCCGCCCGACGCAATGACCTGCCGCCTGCCGCTCGCGAGCACGAACATCGAGGCCGACCCGAGCAACAGGCCGACGAGCGCACCGATCAGCGCGTTCCGCCCAAGCTGGCGATCAGTCCCGGCCAGCACGTTCGCCGAATCCAGCACCGCCCCATGCAGCGCCGGCTTCGCCGCGCCGAAGCGCGCGTCGACCAGTTGCGCGAAGACGACGGCCGCCTCCTGCGCGATCTGGCGCGCATGGTCGGCGACCTCGTCGGTTGCCGAGATCGCGATCACCTCCGACTGCGAGCGCACGGTCGCATGCAGCTGCCGGCGCAGTTCCAGGGTTGATTGCGTCAGCCGCAGTGTGCTCCGCACGTTCGCCGCCACCACCCCACTCGTCGCGAGCTCGCGCAGGTTGGGCAGCATCGGCGTCACTGCCGCCGGTCCGGCTGGTGAGGAGATCAGTACGGATGCCTCGGCTCGACGCGTGCCCGACCCGAGCAGCGACGCGAGCACCCCGACGAGCACGCCGAGCAGGACGCCAAGCGCGACCGGCCACCAGCGACGAGCGGCATCCCGGTTCAAGTGCTCACCCACGTTCGCGAAGAGCCGGAAAGAGGATGACGTCGCGGATCGTGTCGCGGCCCGTCAGCACCATCGCCAGCCGGTCCATGCCGATGCCGCAGCCACCCGTCGGCGGCATTCCGTACGACAGTGCCTCGACGTAATCTGGATCGCCTTCCTCGGCCGTCGCGTCGCCCGCCTCCTTCTCAGCGGCCTGCATCGCGAAGCGCTCGGCCTGCTCCTTGCTGTCGCTCAGCTCGCTGAAGGCGTTCGCGAACTCCATCCCGGCGGCGACCGCCTCGAAACGCTCGACGAGCGCAGGATCCTCGTCCGTCGAGCGCGCGAACGGAGACATGTCGATCGGCCAGTCGATCACAAACGTCGGCTGGATCAGCTCGGGCTCGACGAAGTGCGAGTACGCGTGATCCACCAGCTGCGCCCAAGTCTTGTCGTGACTCGTGTCGACACCGGCTGCGTCGAGCTTCGCGCGCAACTCGTCCGGATTACGCGACCACGCGCTCTTCTCCTCGAGCGCCTCGACGAACTTCACCCGCTGCCACGGGCGCGCCAGGTCGATCTCGTGCCCGCGGAACGTGACCGTCGTCGTCCCGATCGCCTCCCGCGCCGCGCGTTCCACCAGCATCTCGGTGCGCTCCATCGTGTCGTTGTAGTCGGCGTAGGCCTCGTACCACTCGAGCTGCGTGAACTCAGGCGAGTGCTTGTAGGACACGCTCTCGTTCCGGAAGTCTTTCGAGATCTCGTACACCTTCTCGAGCCCACCGACGATCAGGCGCTTCAAATAGAGCTCGTCCGCGATGCGCAGGTAGACGTCCCGGTCGAGATAGTTCGAATGCGTGACGAAGGGCTCAGCGAACGCACCGCCGTACTGCGGCTGCAGGATCGGCGTCTCGACCTCGACGAAGCCCTCGCTGTCGAAGTACGCGCGAATTGCGGCGATCATCCGCGAGCGCACCAGCGCATCGCGGCGCGTGTCCTCGTTCATCAGCAGGTCGAGGTAGCGCTTGCGGTAGCGGGCCTCGGTGTCGGTGAGGCCGTGGAAGGTGTCCGGCAGCGGGGTGCGGATCTTGCCGAGCAGCATCAGCTCCCGGACCGCGAGCGACGGCTCGCCCCGCTTCGTCTTCGTTGCGACGCCGCTGACGCCGACGATGTCGCCCAGGTCGACGTTCACGCCGCCGAGCTCATCCGGACGGATGAGGAGCTGGATCCGGCCGCCGCGGTCGACGAGATCGAGGAACATCAGCTTTCCCATGTCGCGCCGAGCGAGCACACGACCCGCGAGACGATGCTGCTGGTCGCCCTCCGCGCCCGGCTCGAGCTCGGCCGCCTCGGTCCGGACCGTCACGATCTCTTCCCGGTCCGGAAAGCGTTTCGGCAGCACGCGCGAGAGCCTAACGGCCGAGCGCGCGTATGAAGGCGCGAGGGACGGTGTGTCTGCGGTAGAGATCGACGCGGGGCAGGGCGTAGGGATCGCCCTTTCGAACGCGGAGAGCAAAAGCATGGTCGTATCCGGCGGCACGCGCGGCGGCGCGCACACGCTGATCGTGTTCGCCGTAGGGATAGGCGAGGTCGCGGCACGCCCTGCCGAGCTCGGCTTCGATCTCCTCTTTCGAGTCCTCCAGTTCGCGCCCTAGCTCCGCGTCCGAGAGGCGGGTCAGATGAGGGTGAGACACCGCATGCGAATCAATCCGAACGCCACGATCGCGGTGCTCGCGAAGCTCGTCCCAGCTCATCGTCGCAAGCTGAGCCGGATCGTCGCCGGCAAGCTCGGGGATGCTCAGCGGAGCGCCCGCGCGCGCATACCTCGTACACACGAAGATCTGGACGGACACCCCGAGCCGCTCGAGGGCCGGGAAAACGGTCGCGGCGCTCCGAAACGCGTCGTCGAAGGTCGCGTGGACATTCCAGAAGCGCGACAGCGCGCGAACCTGCCGCACCAGGAGATCCGGCTGGATGCAGAGCCGGTGCTCCCAGGTCGACGAAACGGCGTGGTAACAGAGGACGAGCGGCCGACGACCGCGGGTCGTCACCGACCCCAGATCGCCCAACCGACCAGCACACCGACGCCGAGTGTGACCGCGAACAGCACCCAGGCCGTCAGGAGCAGCGAAAGGACTTTCTGAGGGTCCGCTACTCGCCGCGACCGTCTCTTCACCGTCGCCTCCGGACTGACGCCGAGGACAGAAGCCCGGATTTCCTCGAGTTCGGCGGAGTCCCTGAGTATGCGCGCCGCGACGCCATTCCCTTCCCGGACGAGTCCTAGAAGGATGTGCTCGGGCCCAATGTGGTCGTGGTCATCGACCAGCGCCTCCCGCAGTGACAGTTCGAGCACCCTTTTGGCACGCGGCGTGAACGGGATCTGTCCCGTAGCGACTTCGTCGCCATGCCCGATGATCCGTGCGACTTGCGCCTGCACCTCTTCGAGGGTCACGTCGAACTGTTGAAGGGCGTCAGCACCAGGGCCGCCTTGTCGCAGCAGGCCGAGAAGAATGTGCTCGGTCCCGATGTAGTTGTGCCGGAGCGTGCGGGCTTCTTCCTGAGCGAAGACGACGACCTGCCGGGCCTCCTCAGTGAAGCGCTCGAACATGGCGGCCAGCCTAGCCGCGCAGGAGCTAGGCGGCCTTGATTTCCATGATCTTGAACTTCATCTTGCCGCGGGGAGCCGTGACTTCGACCGTCTCGCCCTTCTTCTTGCCGATGATTGCCTTGCCCACCGGGGACTCGTTGGAGAGCTTGTTCTCCGCCGGGTTCGCCTCCGCCGAGCCGACGATCTGGTACTCGATCGTCTCCTTGGCGCCGACGTCGCGGAGCTTCACCTTCGAGCCGACCGAGACGACGTCCTTGGCAATGTCCTTCTTGGAGATGACGCGCGCGTCGCGCATGCGCTCCTCGAGGGTCGCGATGCGATGCTCGAGCAGCATCTGCTCGTTCTTGGCGTCGTCGTATTCGGCGTTCTCCGCGATGTCGCCGAACTCCCGCGCGATGCGAATCCGCTCGGCCACTTCGCGGCGCTTGGTCGTCGAGAGGTCCTCGATCTCGCGCTTGAGCTTCTCGTAACCCTCGGCTGTGAGGATGACTTCCTTCACTGCTGATGCACCCCTTCTTATGAAAAAAGCGCGGCGCAAGGGCGCCGTCGCGGGCGGGAATGGTAGCGACACGCGCCAGGGTCGTCAATAGGGGCCCCGGGGTACTATTTTCGGCCTCTGTGCGGGTAGATCTCCGGGAGTCCTGGTGGATCGGTGAGGTCGAGATCCCGACCCGCCTCGTGCTGGCCCCGATGGCGGGTGTCTCTGTGCAGGCCTTTCGTCGCCAGGGGCGGCGCTACGGGGCCGGGCTCGTCTGCTCGGAGATGGTGAGTTGCGCCGGGCTCGAGCATCGAAACGAGCGCACTTTGGGGTATTTACGGGTGGGCAGGGACGAGCATCCCCTGGCGATCCAGATCTTCGGATCGGAGCCGGGCGTGATGGCGGAGGCAGCGCGGATGGTGGTCGCGGCCGGGGCCGACATCGTGGACATCAACTTCGGGTGCCCCGTGCGGAAGGTGACGAAGACCGGCGCTGGAGCGACTTTGCTGGAGGATCCGGATCGCGCGTGCGCAATCGTCGGGGCGGTGGCGTCGGCCGTCGACGTCCCCGTGTCGGTGAAGATGCGGCGCGGGTTGGAGGACGGGTCGCGCGCATGTCTCGCCGTCGGACCGCAGCTGGTCGAGGCCGGAGCGGCGACGCTCACGTTGCATCCGCGTTCGGCGAAGCAGATGTACACCGGCACGGCCGACCATGCGCTGACGGCGGAGCTCGTGGAGCTCGTCGACGTTCCAGTGATCGCGTCAGGGGACGTCACGTCACGCGCGCGTGCGCAGACCGTGCTGGCGACGACCGGAGCCGCGGCCGTGATGGTCGGGCGCGGCGCGCAGGGAAACCCGTGGGCGCTGCGCGAGATCGTCGACGGCGACGCTGAGCAGCCATCGCGCGAGGAGGTCGCAGCCGAGTTGATCCTCTTCATCCGCGAGACCGTACGCGAGCTCGGGGAGACTCGCGCGTCGGGGTTCCTGAAGAAGTTCTACGGGTGGTATCTCGGGCGTGGCCGGTTCCCGAAGCCCTTCAAGCAGGAGCTCGTGCAACTCGAGTCGACAGACGACATCGTCACGCGCCTGTTCGTGGCAGCACCTGCTGCCGCAGAGATCGTCTTGCGCCTCGAGGCGGAGCTGCCGGATCGGGCGGACGAGATCCTGCTCGACTCGATGCCAATCTCGATCTACGGCGGCGGCTAGACCTCCACGAACAACGTCCCTTGGGGCGGGACGGTTTCCCACAGGCGTGGTGTCAGACACCGTCGCCGTTCTGTGCCGTAAGTGTGACGAGACTGCGCAGCGCGCTCTGTGGGCAACGTTGTGCGGCTACCGTCGATTCGTGGCGCGCAAGCTCCGGTTCGAAGACCCCGACGGCATTTACCACATCGGCTCGCGCGGGAACAACGGAGAGATGATGTTTCGCGACGAAGTCGACCACATGGAGTGGTTGCGCCTATTCGCCAAAGTCGCGGTCAAGTACCGCTGGGTTGGGTGGACGTACGTCCTTATGGGCAACCACTTTCACTTCCTGGTGCAAATCCCTTACGGCGGGCTCTCGCGTGGAATGCAAGAGCTCAACACCGGTTACTCCGTGCGAACCAACAAGCGCTACGGCCGCAACGGACACCTCGTAAGGAACCGTTTTTACTCCGGCCCCGTAGAGGATGACGCGCACCTGATGGAAGCAATCCGGTACATCGTCCTGAATCCCGTACGCGCCGGCCTTTGCCAGTCGCCGGCGGACTGGCCGTGGAGCAGCTATCGCGCTTGTGCGGGCACAGAGCTCGCGCATCCGTTCCTCTCCGTCGACCGCGTGCTCGGCCTCTTCGGGACATGTCCTGCGGCGGCGCGAGCCGAGTTCCGCGCCTTCGTCCGTGCCGGCCACGTCCAGGTGTCAGACACCGGTCTGTAGGGATTTCGTCGCGACCGGGTTAACGGTTGCGCTCCCACACCAGGCGCAATCCCTCCAGTGTCAGGAACGGATCGACCCGCTCGATCGTGCTCGCATGCGGATAGATCAGCTCGGCGAGGCCGCCTGTCGCGATCGCGCGCGCGTCCGTGCCGAGCTCCGTGCGGATCGCAGTGACGATCCCGTCCACCTGGCCCGCGAACCCGTACACGACGCCGGACTGCAGGGCCGCCACCGTCGTCTTGCCGATCACGCTCGGCGGCTCGACGAAATCGACCTTGCGGAGGCGCGCCGCGCGCTCGAACAAGGCGTCCATCGAGATCTCGATCCCCGGGGCGAGCACGCCGCCCACGTACTCCCCGTCCGCCGACACGACGTCGAAATTCGTCGACGTCCCGAAGTCGACGACAATGCACGGCGCCCCGTAGCGGTCGGCGGCGGCAACAGCGTTCGCAACCCGGTCGGGGCCGACCTCGCGTGGGTCGTCGTAGCGCACGACGATTCCGGTTTTGACTCCCGGCCCGAGCTCGAGCAGCTCCGCGTCGGTGTACCGCCCGGCGAACTCGTGGTACGACCGGCTGAGCTGCGGCACCGTGGAGGCCAGGGAGATTCCGTCGACCTGTCCCAGATCGAGGAACCCCTTGTACTGCGCCCCCAGCTCGTCCCCACTCCGGTGACGCTCGGTCGCGATGCGCCAGTGCGCGGTGAGGTCGGCGCCGTCGAACAGCCCGAACACCGTCTGGGTATTCCCCACGTCGACCGCTAGCAGCATGTGCTCTAGAGGTCGTCGTCCGTGGCCAGCGACTCGCCGATCTTCTCGGCCAGCGCTTCTGCGGTGAGACTGGGCTCGTCGCCCTCGGTCCGGAGCTCCTCCACCGTGACGTCGCCCGAGGTCCAGACCTCGGCGCGCGGGATGATCCGGGTGGGTCGGTTCTTGTCCCAGACCCAGACGTCCTCCATCTTCAGGTGGAAGAACGGGTAGTTCGGCTGCGAGATCTGCGCGAGATCGAGCTTGTTGCAGAGGTACGTGGCGTCCTGGGTGAGGACGCAGTACCGGAAGAGGCCGAAGACGGCGGTGTACTCCTTCTTCAGCTGCAGCTCGAGCTCGGCCTCGAACTCGTCGAGCTCGTCGAGGTGACTCATCCCGTTGAGTCTAGCTTTGCCAGGAGGGCCTGGACCGAGCCCTGGCCCGGTACCTCAAGGTCGGGATCCAGCTCTGCGAGCGGCTCCAGCACGAACCGGCGCTCTTGTAGGCGCGGGTGCGGGACCTTGAGGAGCGGCTCGTCGATGGTCGCGTCGCCGTAGAGGAGGAGGTCGAGGTCGAGCGTCCGCGGGCCGTGCGCAGGCGCCGTCGTCCGGTCTCGGCCGAAGGCCCGCTCCAACTCGAGCAGGGCACCCAGGAGCGCCCGGGCAGACAGCTCGGTCTCGAGCTCCACGGCTCCGTTGAGGAAACGGGGCTGATCGAGGTAGTCGACGGGATCGGTGTCCCGGAAGCTCGAGACGCCTTTCACCTCGACCTCCGCGAGCCCACGCAGCCGGCCGATGGCTGCCCGCAGAGTCTCCCTCCTCTCGCCGAGATTGGATCCCAGGCCGACGAAGGCACGGACCATGCCCGGACCATAGGTAATCGCGACTACTCTGCGAACACACGTGGCGCCCAGGCTCCTGATCGTCCTGGCCCTGTTCTTCGTGGCGGCTGCTCCGGCCCGGGCTGACCTCGTGGAGCTCAACTGGGCGCACGCCCACAAGGGGGCTCAGCTGGCCCGCGCCGCCGGTGGAACGGAGCTCGCGCACGCGCTGCGGATCTGGCGGGTGCCGTCGTACCAGGTCGCAGAGCTTCGCCGGGCCGGGGTCGTCCGCGTCAGCCGGACGGAGCAGCTCATTCCGACCTTCGCCACAGCGCAGCAGCAGGCGACCGACCCGCTCGTCCCGCTGCAGTGGTGGCGCGCGGCGATCGGGTCCGACCGGGTCGACTCGCCCGGAGCAGGCAAGCCCGTGACCGTCGTGGACTCCGGCGTCGATCTGACCCATCCGGAGTTCGCCACGCGACCGAACACCACGGCGCTCAACGCACAGACGACGACCGACGTCGACGAGGACCACGGGACGGAGGTCAGCTCGGTCGTCGCCGCGCCGAACAACGGCGTCGGCATCGTCGGGATCTATCCCGATGCGGTTCTCCGCGTGTGGGACGCGAGCCCGTTCGGCTTTCTCAACGAGGGCGCGGCCATCCAGGGAATCTACGAGGCGGCGCGGCGCGGGCCCGGCGTGATCAATCTCAGCTTCGGCGGTGAGGACGACGACCCGCTGCTCGACGACGCGATCCGGTTCGCGTTCCGCTCGGGCTCGCTCGTCGTGGCCGCAGCCGGCAACGACGCGCTCAGCGGCAACCCGCCGAACTTCCCGGCGTTCTATGCGCACGTTCTGACGGTCGGCGCCACGAACGAGGCGGGGCAGGTCGCGTCCTTCTCGACGGTCTCGCCTTCCGTCGACATGGCCGCTCCCGGCGTTCGCATCCCGGTCGCGGAGCCCACGTCGCAAGACGTTTCGGGTTACATCCTCGCCTCTGGCACGAGCTTCGCCTCACCGCTCGTCGCGGGCGCGGCAGCGTGGGTGTGGACTGTGCGACCCGAGCTCGACAACACGCAGCTGTTCGAGGTGATGCGGCGGGCGACTACGGACATCGCCGCGCCGGGATTCGACAACGCCTCGGGCTACGGGCTGCTCAACATCCCAAGCGCGCTGAACTTCAAGGCGCCGGTCCGTGATCCACAGGAACCGAACGAGAAGCCGCGCCAGATCGAGCCGCACGGCTTGTTCGCGGACGGAACACCGTCGCTGACGGCGCCCGGACGCACGACCGGGTCGATCTCGGCGCGCGTCGACCGCAGCGAAGATCCGATCGATCTGTATCGCGTGTGGGCGCCGGCCGGGCGCACGCTGCGCACCCAGGTGACGGGCTCGGTGCTCGTCCGCCTGGTGGAGCGCACCACGCACGAGCGCACACTCGCTGCGGGGAAGCACGGCGTCGCGACGTACCGGAACAAGGGCAAAGGCGTGTACGTCTATGCCGAGGTTCGTCCGGCTGTGCGCCTGGCCGAGTACAGGCTGCGGCTCACGGCCGCTCGCAGGTAACGCCCGTCCATTCCGCCCATGCGATCCCCGGCTTCCGGACGGTGACGCGAACTCTCTTGACTCGCAGCTCGGCGTTCAGCGCGTCGGCAGCCGCCGCGGCGAGCGTCTCGAGCAGCCGGTAGCTCTCGGCGTCGTTGACGGCGCGGACGATGTCGCGCACGAGGCGGTAGTCGATCGTCGCGTCGATCGCATCCTCCTTGGGCTCGGCGATCTCGAGCGTCACGTCGAAGAGGAACGTCTGGCCGTCGCGGCGCTCGTCGTCGTTGACGCCGTGACGCCCGAAGAGCTCGAGACCGTGCACCTCGACGATCATTCGGCCACCGCCGCTGCGACGGTCAGGGCTTCGACGTGCTCGCGCACGTCATGGGCGCGGAGGATCGTCGCGCCGCGCTGGTACGCGGCGACCGCCGCGGCGATGCTGGCGGCGAGGGAGCCGGTGGTGGCGGTCGGGTCGCCGACAATCCGGCCGAGAGAGCTCTTCCGCGAGAAGCCGACGAGTACGGGGCGGCCGAGCGCGGTGATCACGTCGAGGCGACGGATGAGCTCGAAGTTCTGCTGGACGGTCTTGCCGAACCCGATGCCCGGATCGAGGGCGATCCGCTCTTCCTGGATGCCGGCGTCGACGGCGAAGCGGAGTCGTTCCTCGAGGAAGGCGGCGACCTCGGACGCGACGTCTTCGTAGGTCGGATTCTGCTGCATCGTGCGAGGCTCGCCCTGCATGTGCATCAGGCAGAGGTAGGCGCCGGCCTCGGCGACGACCTCGGCCAGCTGCGGGTCGGCTCTGAGCGCGGTCACGTCGTTGACGAGCTCGGCGTCGAGCTCGAGCGCGCGTCGGGCGACCTCGGCCTTCGTGGTGTCGATCGAGATCGGCGCGCCGTGCAGGGATTCGAGCACCGGGACGACGCGGCGCAGCTCCTCCTCCGCGGAGACTCCCCCGGAGCCGGGGCGCGTCGACTCGCCCCCCACATCCACGATCGCAGCTCCTTCGTCGACCATCCGCCAGCCTGCGGCAGCAGCGGCCGCGGGCTGGAGGTGCACACCGCCGTCGGAGAAGGAATCGGGGGTCACGTTCACGACTCCCATCACGGACGGACGTGCAAATCGTTCCTCGATCGGCGGACGCTCGTTTGACACCACTGGATACTTTCACCGATGGGGGAACACGACGTGCGTCGGCGCGCGGCGTGGAGGTTCGTGCGCGCCGTGATTCGTTCTCAGGCAAGCGGGGTCGTCGGCGCCGCTCTGTCCGGCCTGCTCTGGCAGGCCGGAGCGGTCTCGGCACCGCTGATGGTGAAGTACGCGATCGACCACGGCGTGCTGACGAGGGACCGGCACGCCCTGCTCATCTGGCTCGGCGCGCTGCTGGGCGTCGGGCTGCTGGAGATGACCGCCGGCGCTGTGCGGCATCTGTACGCCATTCGCAACCGGGCGCGGTCGGATGCGCGCGTTCGCGACGCGATCTTCGCGCATGCGCTGCGACTGGACGCGAGCTACCACGATCGTGTCGGGCCTGGCGAGCTGATGTCGCGCGCGTCGTCGGACTCCGAGCACGTCGCACGGATGATGGACTCGATCGGCCACACGATCGGCTACGTCCTGACGGTGTTCGCGGTCGCGATCGTCCTCCTCGTCCTGGACTGGCGGCTCGCTCTGGTCGTGCTGATCCCGCTGCCGCTGATCTCCATCGCTGCGTGGGCGTACTCCCGGCGTTACCACGCGCGCACCGAGCGCCTGCAGGAGCGCTGGGGCGAAGCTGCGACGCTCGTCGAGGAGACGGTGAGCGGCATCCGGGTCGTGAAGGGGCTCGGCGCCGGCGGCCCGCTCGCCGCCGAGTTCCGCACGCGCAGCCGCTCGATCGTCGACCGTGCGCTCGACATGGCCCGGCTCGACGCGGTCTTCATGCCGACGCTGGAGTTCCTGCCGCTGCTCGGGCTGCTCGCCGTGCTCTGGATCGGCGGGCGACGCGTGATCTCGGGCGATCTGAGCCTCGGCTCGTTCGTCGCGTTCAATGCCTACGTCGCAATGCTCGTGTGGCCGTTGCGCGTGCTCGGTCAGCGTGTGACGACGTTGCAGAAGGCAGTCGGTGCGAGCGCGCGGATCAGCGAGGTGCTGGACGCCGAGCCGCAACTACGCGACCCGCGGCATCCGGAAAGACTGGAGCGTCCAGTGCGTGGTGACGTGCGCCTCGAGGGAGTGCAGTTCGGCCACGAGGGCGGGCGTCCGGTCCTGGACGGGCTCGACCTTCATGTTGCTGTCGGAGAGTCGGTCGCGCTGGTTGGAGCGACCGGGTCGGGCAAGAGCACGATCGCGGGATTGCTGGCGCGCCTTTACGACCCGGATGCGGGCAGCGTCTCGCTCGACGGTCATGACGTCCGCGCGCTGCGGCTCTCGGATGTCCGCGGTGCAGTCGCGCTCGTCTTCGAGGAGACGTTTCTGTTCACGGACACGGTGCGCGAGAACATTCGCTTCGCACGGCCGGATGCTCGGGACGAGGACGTCGAGCGCGCAGCGGAGCTGGCGGGGGCGGCGGAGTTCATCGCCGATCTCCCCGACGGCTACAACACGTTGCTCGGTGAGCGTGGGTTCTCGTTGTCGGGCGGCCAGCGCCAGCGTGTGGCGATCGCGCGGGCGATCCTCGCCGATCCCGCCGTGCTCGTTCTGGACGACGCGACATCGGCGGTCGACGCGACGAAGGAGCACGAGATCCGCGCGGCGCTGACGACGGTCATGTCCGGGCGGACGACTCTGGTGATCGCGCATCGTCCGGCGACCATCGCACTGGCCGACCGGGTCGCGGTGCTGGAGGGCGGGCGGATCGTGGAGCAGGGAACGCACGCGGGGCTCCTGCGGTCGTCGCTGCGGTATCGGGCCTTGCTCGCGTTGGAGGACGCGGCATGATGGAACGGGCATCGGCGAAGGCCGTCTGGCGGCACACACGTGCGCTTTTGCGGCCGGTGCGGAATCTCTACCTCGGTGCGGGTGCGGCGGTGATGCTCTCGACATTGATCACGCTCGCGGGCCCGGCTCTTGTGCGGTACGCGGTAGACGCTGGGATCCGGAAGCACAACACGCACCCTCTCAACGTTGCGGGGCTGATCTTCCTCGGGCTTGCGCTGTCGAAGCCGTTCGTGGTGCGGGCGCAGATCCTGTTCGCGGCGCGGGCGGGCGAGGGGTTCCTCGACACCCTGCGCGTCGCCGCCTTCGACAAGCTGCAGGCGCTGCCGCTCGGCTTCTTCGAGCGTGAGCGAGCCGGCGTGCTCGTGTCGCGGCTCACCTCCGACGTCCAGTCGTTGAACGAGCTCGTGCGTGAGGCGCTCGTCGAGATCTTCGGTAGCGGCCTGCAGATCGTCCTGACGATCGTGGCGCTGGTGTTTCTGTCGCCAAAGCTGGCGCTGATCTCCCTGGTGGCGCTACCGATCCTGATCGCCTCGAGCTGGAGCTTTCATCACGGTGCCGGCCGTGCCTATCACGCGATCCGCGATCGAGTGGCCGAGACGCTTACCGTGCTGCAGGAAGGGTTGGCGGGCGTTCGGGTCGTGCAGGCGTTCCGGCGTGAGGCGAAGACGCTCGACCGCTATCGGCCGCGGAGCCAGGCGCAGGTGAGCGCGTGGCGCCGCGCGTCATTCGTGAACATCAGGCTGTTCGCCTTCCTTCCTCTCGCCCAGGCGGCTGCGTTGATCGTCGTGTTGCTGGCGGCCGCGTCGATGTACCGGCGCGGTGAGATCTCGATCGGGACGATCACCGCGTTCGTGCTCTATCTGATCCAGCTCTTCGACCCGATTGGACGATTCACGGAGTGGCTGGGTGAGTTCAGGCAAGGACTGGCGGCACTCGCGAAGATCGTCGGACTGCTCGAGGTGCCGACTCCGATCGCCGAGCGGCCGGGCGCGGTGGAGCTTCCGCGCGAGGGCGTGCTTGCGTTGCGCGACGTCACGTTCGGTTATGAGGAGGATCGACCTGTCGTTCGCGATCTGACGCTGGAGCTGCGGCCCGGCGAGCACGTCGCGCTGGTGGGCGCGACGGGGGCGGGCAAGTCGACCGTCGCGAAGCTGCTGACCCGGCAGTACGACCCGCAGGAGGGGCGGATCGAGCTGGGCGGTGTCGACCTGCGGGATGCGAAGTTGGAGTCGCTGCACCGGCGCATCGTCCTGTTGCCGCAGGAGGGCCATCTGTTCAGCGGGACGATTGCGGAGAACGTACGCCTGGCCCACCCGGAAGCAACGGACGAGGAGGTGCGAAGCGCGCTGCGGCGAATCGGCGCGCTCGACCGGTTCGACTCGTTGCCGGACGGTCTCGAGACGGACGTGCAGACGCGGGGCGTGCGGTTGTCCGCGGGCGAGCGTCAACTCGTCGGGATCGCGCGCGTCGCGCTTGCGGATCCTGCGGTGATCGTCCTGGACGAAGCAACGTCGAGTCTGGATCCGGCGACGGAAGTAGCAGTGGAGAGAGCGCTGGCGGCGGTCGCGGAAGGCCGGACGGTGGTAACGATCGCCCACCGCCTGTCGACGGCTGAGCGCGCCGACCGGGTGGCCGTCATGGAACACGGCCGGCTAGTGGAAGTCGCGAACCATGACGAACTGGTGGAACAAGGGGACCGCTATGCCGGCCTGTGGGCGTCGTGGCAAGCCGGCTTAGCCGCGCCGGCGTAGTCGTCTGAGTACGAAAGGAGCCGTAATCAGGATGGCGGCGACTAGGAGACTGACGGCCCCGACCAGGTGGGCGTCTCTCTGGTGGCCGAACAGCGTCACGTAGGTGCTTCCCCCGCTGTGATCGCGGTACAGGAGCGCGAACAGCCCGTAGAGGCCGAGCAGCGCACCGACGGCAACGAGCACGAATCCTACCGCGAAGCGCAGGGCGCGTTCCATGAAGGGAATCCTTATCGACTACGTTGCGGCTGTGCGCAGGGCGCTCGGGATCCTCTTGATCGCGGCGGCAATCGCCCTTGGCAGCCTCGGCATCTTCGAGCTCGCCGCAAAGGACGACCAAGGCGGTCGTCACCTGGCGGGGGCGATCATTCTCGGCATCGCCTTTGTTCCGGCTGTCGCCGCTGCCGCGCTAATCCGCTTTCGCCGCCGGCGAGGCTAAGGCCAGACCGGCGCAAGCGCATAACCCGGCGCAGTCTTGACGCGAAGCTGACACATTTTCGGGTCCGACCCCAAAAACGTCACAATCACGTCCTGAACCGCCGGTGAATCGCCGTTTCGACACAGTTCCGGCACAGTTGCGACACGTTTCTCCGTCTCGACCGAACACGTCTCACGTCCGGCTCGGACAAGTCAGCGGTGGTCGTGCCCGGCGTGGCCTTGGTGGTACTCGTGCGCGACTGCATGGCCCTTGCCTCGCGCGATCAGCCAGCGGTTCGCCGCCCACGCCGGGCCGAACGCGATCGCGAACCCGATGACGATGCTCCACCAGAACTTCGCGTCGCCCAGGCCCGCATTCAGCGCACCAGGCACGGCCGCGACGAAGCCGTTGTCGACTGCCTCCATGATTGCTATCGACACCGTGTCGGCTGCGAGCGCTACACCTGTCGCCTGCTGCAGCGAGAGTCCCGCGCGCAGGACCGGCCAAAGCGTCAGCAGATAGCCGAAGAAGAACGCGAGCACGATCGACAGCACGATCGAGACGAGACTCCCCCACCCCGCGGCGGTCGAGATGGCCATTCCCAACACCTCGCCGATCGCGCAGCCCGTCAGACAGTGCGTCGTCGCCGAGAACGCGGTGCGGTTCAGATCCTGTTCAGCGAGTGCGTGCAAAGCGCTGCACCGCCTCCATGAGCTCTTTGCTCTTGGCGGCCGCCTCCTTCGGATCTCCCGAGGAGAGCGCGTCCGACACGCAGTGGCTCACGTGGTCGTCGAGGACTTTGAAGGCAAGGCTCTCGAGCGCGGTGTTGACCGCTGCGACCTGTGTGAGAATGTCAATGCAGTAACGATCGTCCTCGACCATCCGCTCGATGCCGCGGACCTGTCCTTCGATGCGATGGAGACGCTTGACCAGCGCCTCCTTGTCGTAGCCGTGCTTCATCGTGCCTCCCGGGTGCTGTGGAACCGCCGCAGCCGGAGCGAGTTCGTGACGACGAACACGCTCGAGAACGCCATCGCACCCGCGGCGACGATCGGATTGAGATAACCGGCAACCGCAAGCGGGATCGCGGCGACGTTGTACGCGAACGCCCAGAAGAGATTCCCTTTGATCGTGCGCAGCGTTCGACGCGCGAGCCGGATCGCATCCGCCGCGCCGCGCAGGTCTCCGGAGACGAGCGTCAGGTCGGACGCCGCGATCGCGACATCGGTCCCGGTGCCGATCGCGATCCCGAGGTCGGCTTGCGCCAGTGCCGGTGCATCGTTGACGCCGTCGCCGACCATCGCAACGACTTCGCCTGCGGCTTGCAGGCGACGCACCTCGGCGGCTTTCTCCTGCGGAAGCACTTCGGCGATCGCATGCTCGATCCCGACCTCGTCCGCGATGCGGCGCGCCGTGCTCTCGTCGTCGCCGGTGAGGAGTACCGCTGTGAGCCCGAGCTCCTCCAACTGACGCACGGCCTCTCGGCTCGTCGGCTTGAGCGTGTCGCGCACGACAAGGGTCGCGCGCGGTGAACCATCCCAAGAGACCGTAATCGCTCCGCTGCGGCGGGCCACCTCGACGTTCTGGCCCTCGACAACGCCGTGTACCCCGACGCCGGGCACGTTTCGGAAAGCAGTCACAGGCGGCAAGCCCCCCAGCTCACTGCGCGCCGCGTCCGCGATCGCGCGGGCGATCGGGTGCTCGCTCGCGGCCTCGACCGCACCGGCGAAACGGAGGACATCCATCCGCGTCGTGCCGTTGAGCGGCGCAACGTCGACGAGCACCATCTTCCCTGCCGTGACGGTGCCTGTCTTGTCGAGGATGACGGTGCCGACGCGGCGCGTCTGCTCGAGCACCTCCGGGCCCTTGATCAGGATGCCGAGTTGCGCCCCTCGGCCGGTTCCAACCATCAGCGCTGTGGGCGTGGCCAGCCCGAGCGCGCACGGGCAGGCGATGATCAGCACGGCGACCGCCGCAGTAAAGGCATTGCTGACGTTGCCGGCGATCGCAAGCCAGCCGGCGAGGGTGCCGAGGGCGATGACCAGCACGACCGGGACGAACAGGCCGGAGATCCGGTCGACCAGGCGCTGGATCTGCGCCTTGCCTGCCTGCGCCTCAGCGACGAGGCGCGCGATCTGCGCCAGGGCAGTCTCCGCACCGACCTTCGTCACACGAACAACGAGCCGACCATACGTGTTGATCGTCGCACCGGCGAGCTCGGCGCCTGGGTCGACCTCGACCGGCATCGACTCGCCGGTGAGCATCGACTGGTCGACCGCGGAATCCCCTTCGACGACGACGCCGTCGGTCGCGATCTTCTCGCCTGGCCGGACGACGAAGGTATCGCCCACCTGCAGCTGACCGACCGCCACCAGTACCTCCACGCCGTCTCGCAGGAGACGCGCCTCCTTGGCACCGAGCTCGAGCAGAGCGCGGATGGCTGCACCAGAACGCCTGCGGGCCCGCGCTTCCAGAAAGCGGCCGAGCACGATCAGCGTGGTGATCACGCCGGCAACCTCGAAGTAGACGTCGGCCTCCAGGCCCGCGACGAGGACGACCGCCGACCAGCTCCACGCGGAGAGCGTCCCGAGCGAGACGAGCGTGTCCATCGTCGCAGTGACATGACGCGCGTTCAGCACGGCGGCGCGATGGAACGGGAGGCCTGCCCATAGGACGATCGGCGTCGCGAGCGCAAACGCGATCCACTCCCAGCCGGGGAACTGCAGCGGCGGCACCATTGCCAACAGAATCAGTGGAACAGTCAGCGCTACCGATACGAGCAGGCGGGTCCGAAGAGCACGAACAGGGTCGCCATTCGCATCGGCGTGGGATGGAAGCGCAGCTGTATATCCGGCTGTTTCCACCGCGCGGATGAGGTCGGGCAGGCGAACGTGGTCTCGGTCGTACGCAACGGTTGCCAGCTCCGTGGCGTAGTTGACGTTGGCAGAGACGCCGTCGAGCTTGTTGAGCTTCTTCTCCACCCGCGCCGCGCACGAAGCGCAGGTCATTCCGCCGATCTCGAGCTCCAGCCGCTTCGTGGTATCAACAGCACTCATACCGAAGGAAATATACCCCCTCTGGGTATTCGAGCCGTGCTTCGCCAGTTCTCATGCGCCGCCGCGGCGGGCTTTGCCCGTCGCGGCCACAACCGCTCTAGGTGAATCCGCGCGAAAGTCATCATGGCTCGCGCGTAGCGCGAGCCGGACTTTCGCGCGCGATTAGCCCTTGGCGCCTTCGGGCGGCGGAGGCTGCATGGTCGCCCCAGGGATCGGGAACGGCCGGGTCTTCGGCTCGGGCTTGCGCTTCTTCTCGGCTTCGGGCTCGGGCTCCGTCTTCGGCGCCGGAGTCTTCTCCGCGAAGACGGATTCCTCGTCCTCGCCGGAGAGCAGGCGCTCGAACTGATCCTTGTCGATCGTCTCGCGCTCGATGAGGATCAGCGAGATCCGGTGCAGCTCGTCGCTGTGCTCCTTGAGCACCTCGGTCGCCGTCATGTGCGCTTCCTCGATCACGCGGCGGATCTCGTCGTCGATCTCGCGTGCGATCTCCTCGGAGTAGTCAGGCTCGTTGCCCATCTCGCGACCGAGGAACGGCATGTCGTGGTTGCGACCCAGCACGCGCGGGCCGAGCTTCTCGCTCATCCCGAAGCGCATGATCATCTGCTTCGCGGTGTGCGTGACCTTCTCGAGGTCGTTCGCTGCGCCCGTAGTGACCTCGTTGAAGACGATCTCCTCTGCGGCGCGGCCGCCGAGCGTCATCGCCAACTGGTTCATCAAAGTCTGCTTCGTCGTCAGATAGCGATCCTCGCGCGGTAGCGAGATCGTGTACCCGAGCGCCTGCCCGCGGCCGATGATCGAGATCTTGTGCACGTCGGACTCTCCGTCGAGGTAGTGCCCGACGATTGCATGGCCCAGCTCGTGGTAGGCGGTGATCTTCCGCTCCTCCTCGGAGAAGAGGCGCGTCTTCTTCTCGGGGCCGGCGATCACGCGCATGATCCCTTCCTCGAGCTCCTCCTGCTCGATCACTTTCTTGCCGCGGCGCGCGGCGAGCAGAGCAGCCTCGTTGACGAGGTTCGCCAGGTCGGCGCCTGTGAAGCCGGGCGTGCCGGCAGCCAGCGTGTCGAGATCGATCTCCGACGCGAGCGGCTTTCCCTTGGTGTGCACCGACAGGATCTTGCTGCGTCCGTTGCGGTCGGGACGGTCGACCACGATCTGCCTATCGAAGCGACCAGGGCGCAGCAGCGCGGGATCGAGGATGTCCGGTCTGTTGGTGGCCGCAATCAAAATGATGTTGTCCTTCAGCTCGAACCCGTCCATTTCGACGAGCAGCTGGTTCAAGGTCTGCTCGCGCTCATCGTGACCGCCGCCGAGACCCGCGCCGCGATGGCGGCCGACCGCGTCGATCTCGTCCATGAACACGATGCACGGCGACGCCTGCTTGGCCTGCTCGAAGAGGTCACGCACGCGCGAGGCGCCGACGCCGACGAACATCTCGACGAAGTCGGATCCCGAGATGGAGAAGAACGGGACGCCGGCCTCGCCCGCGACTGCCCGCGCCAACAGCGTCTTGCCGGTACCGGGTGGCCCGTACAGCAACACACCCTTGGGGATGCGCGCGCCAAGCGCCTGGAACTTCTTCGGGTTCTCGAGGAACTCCTTGATCTCCTGCAGCTCCTCGACCGCCTCCTCGACCCCGGCGACGTCCTTGAAGCCGATCTTCGGCGAGTCCGGCGTCATCCGCTTCGCGCGCGACTTTCCGAAGGACATCACCTTCGAGCCGCCGCCCTGCACCTGGTTCATCAGGAAGATCCAGAAGCCGAACAGCAAGACGAACGGCAGCAGCGAGGTGAGAATCGACCACCAGGGCGAACCGCCGGTGCCCTTCGAGTCGAAATTCACGTTGTGCTGCGACATCAGCTTCTGGAGGTCGGCCGCCGATTGGTCGCTCGGATAGTGGACCGAGCCCTTCGTCTTGTCGGTCAGCGTGTAGTTCAACGCCTGCTTGTTGGGGTTGAAAACGATCTCCGAGAAGGCACAACCGCTTGTGGTGTCCGTGTTGCAGGCCTCGATCCTCTGCTGGACCTGAGAGAGCGTCAGCTTCGAAGTCGGCTGGCTGTGCCCGCCGAGCGTCTGGAGGGCCAACCAGACGAGCGCCGCGATGATGACGAGGGGGAAGAGTGCGCTGCGGAAGAATCGATTCACTAGACCTCTTTCGGCAGGGTACCAGCCTAGGTTTGAGCTACAGCAGCCCCAAACGGGGGGTGATCCGGCTATTTCAGGCGCCCTCGGGCACCAACTCCGAATCCAATACGCCCACATAGGGCAGGTTCCTGTATCGCTCGGCGAAATCCAGCCCGTAGCCGACGACGAAACGATTCGGGATCTCGAAGCCGATGTAACGGACGGGAACGTCGATCTCCCGCCGGTCCGGCTTGGTCAGGAGGGCGCAGACCTCGAGGGTGGCGGGCTCGCGGGCCTCGAGGTTCCGCATCAGGTAGGAGAGGGTCAGCCCCGAGTCGATGATGTCCTCGACCACGAGGACGTTGCGGCCCTCGATATTGATGTCGAGGTCCTTGAGAATCCGGACGACCCCCGACGAGTCGGTCTGGGCCCCGTAGCTCGAGATCGCCATGAAGTCGATCTCGCAGGGGATCGCGAGCGTCCGCATCAGGTCGGCCATGAAGAAGACGGCGCCCTTGAGGACGCCGATCAGCAGCAGGTCCCGACCGGCGTAATCGGCCGAGATCTCCTCCCCGAGCTCGACCACGCGCGACCGCAGACGGTCCTCGTCGATGAGGACAGCCGAGACGCCGCGCTCGAGCTCAGTCTGGGACACGTTCGACGCGCACTCCTTCCGCCTCGACGATGCCCGGCACTGCGACCACATCCTCCCCGCGCACGACGAGAGGCCACGACTCGCGTGCGGAACGGGGGATCTTCGCGTCGACGAACACGTCCTGGATCTTCTTCGATCTCCCAGCGAGCCGATCGCCGGCGCGCCAGGCTCGTACCTTAAGGCCTGGGAGCCTCGAGGCGATCCGCCATTCGCCCCAGCGCACCTCGCCGTCGAGTGCAACCGGCGTGCGCTCGAGCCAGACGCGGTCGTACTCGCGCACGGCCGTCAGACCGGCGCCGAGATCGAGCCGCCTCGACCCGGCTGTCGACGCGAGCAGCTCGTCGAGCGCCGTCGGCTCCCAGTCCGCGAGGCGAAGCAGATTGCGTTCGGCGGCGGGATGCAGCTCGCGCAGACGCGGGAGGATCTCGTCGCGGATCAGGCCACGCTTCGTGTCGCTGTTGGACTCGTCGGTCCGGAACTCGAGCCCCTCGGCACGGCAGTAGTCCTCCGTCTCCTCGCGCCAGACCGAGAGCAGAGGACGCACGACGCCGTCTTCGCGGCGCAGCTTGATTCCCTTCGTCACCCCGCTCGCGACGAGCTTGTACAGGATCGTCTCGACCTGGTCCGAGGCGGTGTGGCCGGTAGCCCGGAGACGGTCGGTCGCGAACGAGTACCGGTTCCTGCGCCAGTCGTCCTCCGTCAGTCCGCCGCTACCGTCGACCACCTCCGCGCCCAAACGCTCGGCGCAGAAGCGCGCATCCTCGTCTGAGGCTGCGCCCCGCAAACGGTGGTTCACGTGCAGAGCCGAAACCCGATAGCCGAGCTCCGTCAGGACGTGCCAGAGGCAGGTCGAGTCGGCGCCGCCCGAGACGAGGCAGGTCACGTCCCCACCGGGCGCGATCAAATCGTGCCCGCGGACCAGCTCCTCGACCCGTGTGCGCAGCCCTTCCGTGTCCACGAGAACAGGGTAGACAGGCGAGGGATTGCCGGCCACGGTCCGCCGGCCGATGTTCCGGACATGGCCGAGTTCTTTCAGGCCTGGCGGAAACGCCAAGCCGAGAAGCAGGCTGCGGAATGGATCGATGAGCAGGAGGAAGCCCGCCGCGCGGTGCAAGAGCTTCCCGACGCCCTGCGAGACAGGGTTCGCGTCGCCGTCGAGAAGCTGATCGACGGCCCGGATGCCGAGGTCGAAGGAGCGCTCGAAGAGCTCGATCACCTGCTCGAGCCGCACCCCGAGCTGAAGGACCGCATCTTCCGGCTCCGCGTCGTCGACGACGCCGTCGAATTCCTGAAGTAGCCGGACGAAATCTGCGCTTTCGTCCGGACCTTGGACGGCGCTTTCGCGCGGAACGTGCGCGTGCCGAGCCCGCGCACTCCTCTGGTGTTTGCGGCTGGCGGTTGTTCGCTTCCGTGTGGGTGCGGGCGCTGAAGCGTCCGCGCCCGCATCGGTTCGCCTGCGGCCAAGCCCGGCTCCGCCTGGTCTTACCCTCCGGCCTTGGTGTTCCGTATTGGACGCGCGTTCACCGGCAACAACGAAGGCCGGAGGTTAGAGCAGGCGCAGCCGCTCTAACCGCAGGCCGGATTGACGCGGGCGGGGACGCCGCAGGCGCCACCGCCCAAGGACCACCCCAAGCGCCGACCAGAACCCCCTTAGAAGAGTGCGCGGGCTCCGCCCGCGCACATTTAGCCGCGGAGCGGCCGAACCCAAATCCCGCGCGAAAGCGCAGCTTTCGCGCGGTTAAAGAAGCGGGGAAACGTCGCAGCCACGCTTGGCCAATGCCGGCCGCGCTTGCGCGAGGGTGTCGTGCGCGAAGTTCGCCAGGCCATAGGCCCGGTAGATGTACTTGCCCGGATCGTGGTGATGCTTGTCGGCGCGGATGGCCCGACCGTACTCCAGGAACATCGCGCGCAGGATCTTTTGCGTTTTCGAAAGCGACGGATCGCTCGGATTCGTGTTGAGCAGGCTCGTGACCGCGGAGTCCGTCTGCAGGATCACGTCGTCGGCCTGGGCGTCGCCCTGAAGGTAATCCTGCGAGAGCGTGCCGAGCGCTGCCATGTTCAGCTCCGCTGCGCCGAGGAACTGCCGATCCGTCGCGGAGCAGGTGTGGCTGACAGCAGCCTTGCCGGTTCCCGTGTTGTCGAGGACGACGAAAGAGGCCACGACGAAGATCGCCATAGCAAGTCCCGCGGCCGCAGTGATGCGGGGCTTCACGCTCCCTACTTCGGCGCCGAAGCAGGGGAGGCTTCATCACCCGTTTGGGTGCGTGGCCGATGCCTTGTGACATAGGACGCAAACTGCTGGGCGGCCCAGCGGAGGACCCACACGGCGAAGGCCAGCCGCAGCAGGCGGATCAAAAGATCAGCGACCGGTAGGAGCCGTGCCGCTGCATTCCGATCGCTTCGTAGACGCGGATCGCCGGTGCGTTCTCCGGTCGGACGAAGAGGCAGACGGTCGGCACTCGCTCGAGCAGCAGCCGGCAGAGATCCCGCATCCCGCGCTGGGCGTAACCCTTCCGGCGCGCAGGCGGATCCACCCAGACCTGTTGCACCTGCACCGCTTCCGGTGTCCACGCCGAGGCCTCCGCCTTGAAGAGGATCGTCCCGCGCTCGACCCAGAGCCACGAGCGTCCCTCCTCGATCTGCGAGCGCGTGCGCCAGCGGAAGCCTTCGGGATCGCGGGCCATCGGATCGACTCCGATCTCCTCCTCGTGCGCGGCAGCGCACGCGGGCAGCAGCAGCGGGAAGTCCTTGTCCGTCGCCGGGCGGAGCCCGGTGTCGCCGGCAGGCGGCGGTTCCGAGAGCGCGTACACCGGTTGCCCGGGCCGGTCGTTTCTCGGGGTCGGCATCAGCCCCGCGAGATCCTCCCAGAGCTCGTCGACCGCGCGCTCGTCGCCGATGATCATGCGCGCGCGGCCGCGGGAAGCGGCCTGCGCGAAACGGCCGCACTCCGAGCCGGAGGGAACGACGTTCGCGCCGACGTGGCAAAGAGCGGTCAAGCGGCCGTTGTCGGCGAAGGCGCTGAACCGCCCCAGCCGACGTCGGGCAACGTCCTCGAGGAAGACGCGCTCCACGGGGTCCTCGGCGCAGAACGCGAGGATCTGCTCGAGCCGGGGCTCGATCGCACGTTTCACTGCCGCAATAGTCGCACGGGTTAGGGTTGCGCCCTCATGCCGATCCATATTCGAGCGGAGCCGGGAGAGTACGCCGACGCCTGCCTCCTCCCCGGCGATCCGCTGCGGGCGAAGTACATCGCGGAGACCTACTTCGACAACCCTGTCGAGAAGAACTCCGAGCGCGGCCTGCTCGGGTACACGGGTACCTACGAGGGCAAGCCGGTCTCGGTGCAGGGCACCGGCATGGGGTGTCCGGGCGCGACGATCGTCTTCGAGGAGCTGATCCAGCTCGGCGTGAAGAAGCTGCTGCGCGTCGGGACGTGCGGGGGGCTCCAGACCCACCACGAGCTGGGTGACCTGATCGTGGCTCTGTCCGCTGTCGCCGACGACCGCACCGCCGATCACCTCGTCGGGCACGAGCCGCACTGTCCGACCGCGAGCTGGGAGCTCATCCACGGTGCCGTCCATACGGCCAAGCAGATGGGCCAGTCGATGCACGTCGGCCCAATCGTCTCGAGCGACGTCTTCTACAACCCCGACGAGAACCAGTACGAACGGTGGTCGAAGCGCGGCGTGCTGGCGGTGGAGATGGAGGCCTCGGCGCTCTTCACAGTCGGTGCTCTTCGCGGCGTCCAGTCGGGGTGCCTCCTCACCGTGAGCGACATCGTCGTCGAGGGTGAGTTCAAGCGCATCACCGACGAGGAGCTGCGGGCGGCCGTCGACCGGATGACGCGCGTCGCGCTCGCGACGGTCACGGCCGACGAGAAACACTGAGCACGCTACGCGTCCAAGTTACGCCGAAGAGACGTGAAGGCTCATCGGGGCGACCCGGCCCGCGGGAGCCGCAGGTGGTCCTGTGACGAAGCTACGAACAGTCTTCCTCGTCAACCCGGCGTCGGCGAACGGCTCGACCGGTAGGCGCTGGCCGGAGATCGCGCGCCGCGCGGAAGCGGCAGGGCTCACGGCGGATGCACTCTTCTCGCGCTCCCCCGGCGAGTTGACGGAGCTGGCGCGCCGCGCCGCGGACGACGGTGCCGAGCTGCTGGTCGTCGTCGGAGGCGACGGATCGGTGCACGAGGTGGCGAACGGGATCGCCGGACGCAGCGGGGTCGAGATCGCGCTGATCGCGCGCGGGACCGGCTGGGACTTCGCCCGCTCGCTCGGCCTCCCGCGCAATATCGACCGCGCCATCGACGTGGCCCTCTCCGGCGAGACCCGGACGATCGATCTGGGCCGCGCGACCTACCGGCTCTGGGCCGGCGGCGAAGGACAGTCCTTCTTCGCGAACGTCGCGAGCGCAGGGATGAGCGGCGCGATCGCCCAGCGTGCGAACGACAGCTCCAAGGCGCTCGGCGGCAAGGTCTCATACGTCTGGGCGACGTTCGCCGTCTTCGCACACTGGTCGAGCAGCGAGATCGAGGTCTCCGTGGACGGCGAGACTCGCCGAGCCCGGATGCACGACGTCATCGTCTCCAACGGCCCCTACGTCGGCGGCGGCATGAAGATCTGTCCTGATGCCGAGCCCGACGACGGGATCTTCGACGTGCTGCTGATCGGCGACCTGACGAAACGGGATCTGGTGCTGACGATGCCGAAGATCTTCCGCGGCACGCATCTTCCCCACCCGAAGGCCGAGCTCCTACGCGGCTCTCAGGTCACCGTCGACGCAGCCGATCCCCTCCCGATCGAGCTCGACGGCGAGCAGCCGGGAACAACGCCCGCGCGCTTCGAGATCGTCCCGCAGGCGCTGCGAGTCCGCGTCCCGCCGCACTAGTCCCGTGACACACGCGTTACCGTTTCGTACCCGTGCCTGGCACCGGTACGAGCCCGAGAGCGCCACGCCTGCTCAGGGGCTGTGCTTGCCCTGTGACACACGCGTTACCGTTTCGGACCCGTGCCTGGCACCGGTACGAGGCCGAAAGCGACGCGCCTCTCTCTAGCTGCCGGTGGTGCGCTTGCGCGCAGCGGTGGAGCGCTTGGCCGAGGAGGTCTTCCGCGAGCTCGCCGTTCCCTTGCCCTCGAGCTTGTCGAGCCGCTTCTCGATCGCGGTCAGCCGCTTCGCGAGCCGGTCGATCGTGCGGACGCTCTTCTGCAACTCGTCCACGCGGTCCCGGAGCGTTCCGAGCGCGCCGAGCACCTTGTCTGCCCCGGGTGCGCTGCCGATCCGCTGGATCGCCTCCTCGCCCGCTCCGGCGAGCCGTTCCACGATGTTCTTCTGTCTGGGCCTAGGCATGGCCCTATCGTGCCAGTTGCGATGGCCGCCCGTCGTGCCTACGCTCATCGCGTGAAAGGAGCCGCCGCCTTGCTCGCGCTCCTTGCCTGTGTCGCCGCCTCGGCCGGAGAGGCCGAGCCGACGCCCATCACGATCCGCGTGATGACGCGGAATCTCTATCTCGGCACGAACCTCGACGCGATCGTGCAGGCGAAGTCGACCAGCGAGGCCTTCTCCGCGGTCGAAAAGGGCTGGGCCAACGTCCAGGCCAACGACTTCCCGACCCGCGCACGTGCGATCGCCAAGGAGATCGCGAGCGCAAAGCCGGACTTCGTGGGCTTCCAGGAGCTGTCGCTCTACCGGACGCAGACGCCCGCCGACTTCACGGTGACGCCGGCGACAACCGTCGTGCTGGACTACGCGAAGGAGCTGCGCAAGGCGCTGGCCGCCCGGAAGCTGCACTATCGCTTCCTCGCGATCGGCAACGAGACGGATGCGGAGCTGCCGAGCGGCGATCCGCCGAACATGGACATCCGGCTCACGATCCGAGACGGCCTGCTCGCGCGGATCGACAAGAAGATCAGGATCAGGCGCGTGCGTACGGGTCTCTACTCGACCACGACACCCCTCTTCGGCGGCTTCGTCATCGCGAAGCGCGGCTGGGTGCTTGCGGACGCGACCGTCGGCGGGCGGACCTTCCGGGTGGTCACGACGCATCTCGAGTCGTTCAACGACATGTCCCAGGTCGCCCAGGGGAAGGAGCTCGTTGCTCCCGGCGGCCCAGCCGCGACAAGACTGCCGACCATCCTGCTCGGCGACCTCAACTCGCGGGCCGACGGGACGAGCACGCCGACGCACGCGAACCTGCTCGCGGAGGGGTTCCGGGACGCGTGGCCGCAGGTGCACCCGGGCGACATCGGGCTCACCTGCTGCCACGGCGACGACCTGCGCGCCGTCGGCGGCCCGTTCTACAGCCGCATCGACTACGTGCTGATGCGAAACGGCTTCAGGGCAGTCGCTGCGGGGATCGCCGGCGAGGATCCCGGCGACCGGCTCAACGGCCTCTGGCCCTCGGACCACGCCGGCGTCTGGGCGCGGTTGCGTCTCCCCTAGTTCCGGATCAGAACCGGCGTGCCGCTGAGCGCCTGGTCGAACAGCTTCGTCAGCATGGCGTTCGGAACGCGAATGCAACCGTTCGAGACAGCCTTGCCGATCGACCACGGGGCGTTGGTGCCGTGGATCGCAATCGGGCCGCCCTGCGTCCAGCCGGTCAGGACGTTCGAGAACGCTGAGACGCCGACCGCACCGGGGCCGAACGGACCGCTCTTGTCCGTGGGAATGAGCCGCTGGTTGACGTAGAAGCGGCCGGTGGGAGTTGGCGTCGCCGGCGCTCCGACCGCAGCCTTCGAGCTCAGCACCAGCTTGCCGCCCTTGTAAAGCCTGACGCGCCTTTCCGACAGATCGACGACGATCCGGGTCGAGATCTTCGCGACGTCCACCTGGCCGGCGGGCACCCATGCGGTCACCCCGTTCGGCCGCTTGGGAATCTGGACGAGGTACGACCTCGGCTTGCACCTGGCATCGACCAGCGCGCGGCGGATCGAGAAGATCGTCGGGACGCGATTGACGTTCAGCCTTTGAAAGCTCGCGAAGGCGTGGGCTCCCGGCCGGCGAGAGACCGTCGCCCGCGAGCGCACGATCGCCGCGTACGCCAGCCGCGGCGAGCCCAGCCTCTGGATCGAGCCCGGGGCGCACGCACGCGGCCTGGCAGCGATCTCGGCCGCGACGCCGGGGCGCTTCTCGGTGCCGCCGCAGCCACCCAAAAGGGTGAGGCCGACCGCCGGGATGACGGCGAGGGCGCGCACGCGGCAAGCGTATCGGCGCAAAAAGGGTGTGAAGGTTCGGTGACGATCTGCCGACAACTTTCTGCGACGGCCGAACGTCTGATTACTCTGAGAGGACGTAATGACGCTTCGCAGGCACAAGCACACCGCGATCACCATTCATGCGATCCGGCAGCGCGCCGGAGTCCCGTATCACGTTGAGCGCAAGGTCTGCTCGAACTGCCGCCGGCTCCTCGAAGAGAAGACCATCAAGCGCGCCGCGGCCTGATTGAGAGGCCTGGCATGAAATTCGGCCGGGCCGGAGTCGCACCAGACCTCAGACCCCTTCGAGCAAGGCCGAGAGGGTCTCGCCGGCACCGCCGTCGATCCGGATCGAGGCCAGGTGGTCGAACGGCGTCGGACCGCGGTTGACGATCGCCAGCGCCCCGCCCGCAGAGACGGTCTCGGCGGGTAGCCCCGCCACCGGGTGGACCTCGAGCGATGAGCCGACGACGAGCAGGAGGCCGGCCCGCTGGGCGAGCGCGACCGCGCGGTCGATCGCGCCGGCGGGCAGCAGCTCCCCGAACATGACGACGTCCGGCTTCAGCACCGCGCGGCAGCGCGGGCACGGCGGCGCCGGCGCGTCCTGCAACGCGGCGATCACGTCCTCGAGCACAACCCGCTCTCCGCACTCGAGGCAGCCGGCCGAGCGGATCGAACCGTGGACCTCCACGACCGCCTCGGAGCCGGCGCGCCCGTGCAGCCCGTCGATGTTCTGCGTCACTATCGCCTCGACCAGCCCGCGGCGCTCGAGCTCGGCGAGTGCGAGGTGGCCCTCGTTCGGCTCGGCCGTCGTGAGCAGCTCGAACCGCAGCGCGTAGAACTCCCAGACCTTTACGGGATCTCTCCGGAAGGCGGCGATCGTTGCGTATTCCATCGGGTCGTACTTCGTCCAGATCCCGCTCGGCGAACGGAAGTCGGGGATGCCGCTCTCAGTCGAGATGCCGGCTCCGGTGAGGACGACGCAGGGTTGGCGCTCGCGGACAAGCGCGGCCAGGTCGGAAACGGTGTGTGCCACAGCCTTAGAGTGACGCGCGTGGAGGGCTTCCGCTTCAGCACTGACGTGACGGTCCGCTTCGCGGAGACCGACGCTCAGGGTGTGGCGCACAACGCCAACTACCTCGTCTGGTTCGAGGTGGCGCGGGTCGCGTATCTGGCCGAGTACGCAGGCGGGTACTCCGCCATCCGCGAGCAGGGCTTCGAATCCTTCGTGCTCGAGTCGCACGTCCGCTACGTGCAGCCTGCCCGGTTCGACGACAGGCTCCGGATCCACACACGCGTTGGGGAGGTTCGCGGCGCGCGCTTTCGCTTCGATTACGAGATCACGCGGGACGGCGAGGTGATCGCCAGCGGCTCGACCTCGCACGCCTGCGTCGACGCGAAGACTCTCCGGCCGACACGAATCCCGCAGAACCTGGCCGACGCGATCGCTAGGGCCGAGGCGTCGTCGTAGTCGTCGTCGTCTTCTGCTTGGTGGTCGTGGTCGTGGTCGTAGTCGTGCCGGTCGTGGTCGTGTCCGTCTGATCCTTCGGGCGCTTCTTCGTGCCGACCCGGATGACCTTCATCTCGCCGCGATACGACGAGTAGAACGTCGTGTCGAAGAGCAGCTTCCCGTCTGCGTCGTAGACCTTGCGTTCGTTGCTCGTCTTGAGGGACGGCGATCCCTTCTCCTCGACCACGGTCTGCCCGACGAATAGCGACGGGTCCGGAACCTTCTTGACGGGCGGTGGGCCGGTTACGACGAGCGGGGCCGTCTCGCTGACGACCCGGCGGTGCACGGGCGTCCCGTACAGCGCGACGGTGAGCGAGGACGATCCGACCCAGGTCCGCAGCAGGAGCCAGTGGCCGGTGTCGTTCGTGAACTTGAGATCAGTGTCCGGGTAGTTGACGGTCGCATCGCGGCCCTGCGGGTAGTGGCTGATGTACAGGGCGTGATTCGTGCGCGAGACGATCGGCAACCCGGCCTCGTACGCAGCGTTGAACACGGTCGTCGAAACCTGGCAGACACCGCCACCGAGACCGGTCTTCAGCTCGCCGTTGATGATCACCGGGGCTTCCAGGAAGCCCTTGTCCTCGGTGCGCGCGCCGGTCGCGTCGTTGAAGGAGAACGTCTCCCCCGGCGCGATCACGTGCTTGTCGACGAGGTGTGAGACGAGCTGCACGTTGTGGATCCTGTTCGGCTCGCCGCCGTAGAACGTCTGGTAGCTGGCGACCAGGCCCGTGATGTCCATGGCCTGCGCCTCTGCGGTCGTCCGGTCGGCGCTGACCCGCTCGACGGTGAGGTCGGCGTTCCGAAGCTCGGGTTCGGTCACGAGCGCGGCGCGCAGCACGGCCTTCGCACTGCGCGGCACGTCCAGCACATAGCCGGGCTGATCCGGGATCACGCGAATGGCGCTTTTGCCGACCGCCCAGTCGGCGTCCACCGGAGACCGGTCGACACGCTTGGCGAGTGCCGAGAACCAACTGCTGGCTCCGGCGCCGCCGATCCTGAGATCGCGCCTTCCGTCGGCCGGCAGCTCGAGAATCCGGGCGATGCGCGGCGGACGGAGATTCCAGCGCGTCGCTCCGAGCGTCAGATGGAGATGGGCCGACAGGGCGGTGCGCACCTCCGCCTGCACCACTCTCAGATCGCCGGCGTTGATCTTCGGCTGATCGAGGTCGATCGGCAGGCCGACGGGCTCACGCTTGAGGCTCGCCAGCGCTCGGACGATCGTGGCGGCGGCGGCGTGGCGGTCGAGCACATGGCCGGTGCGGCTCGGGACGATCTGTGGCCTCAGACCGCGCAGCACGATCGACGCCTCGCGGTGCGGCACGTTCACCGCGGCCGCGATCTCGTCGAGCTTCCTTTCCAGGGCGGCGTCGTAGACCTGGGTCGGCGGCGCGACGTCTGCTCCGAAGAAGCGCAGGTCGAGCCTACGGAAGCCGCGGAGCGGGCCGAAGCCGTTGCCCTGGCGGCGCACGGCGTCGACGGCGGCGCCCCAGTCCACGCGGATCCCGAGGTGCCGGGGCTCCAGCCGCCACGTCCGCGAGCCGACGCGGAAGGTCACCGGGACCGAGCCGAGCGCGTCCGCGCGGCGCTCGAGGACGGAGCGCGCCTGATGCGGCGTCTTCCCGCCCACGTCGATGCCTGCGATCCGGACGCCGCTGGCGAGCCGCGAGGGCGAGCCCGCAAAGGCGAGCCCGAGCACCATCGCAGCGAGGCCGGCAAGCGCCGCGAGGATCGCGGTTCGCTGCCAGAACAGACGGCGCTGGGCGCGCGTCGTCCTACGACGCCGCCGGGCCCGGACCACGGAGTATTTGCGCCGCGCAGGCAAGGCCGCGAAGTCTAGCCTCGGCTGTGGAGGGTCCTTCGGTCTCCTGGGTACGTCGGCTACGACCCTTCAACGAGCGACGCGCCTCGGCGACGCGGGCGGCTAGAAGGTGAAGAGCTCGATCCCGCCGCTGACATTGACGCCGACGCCCGTGATGTACGACGCAAGGTCGGAGCAGAGGAAGACGATCGCGTTCGCGACGTCCTGCGGTTCTCCGGCCCGCCTCATCGCCGTGCGCTGCACCATCCGCTCGTTCATCACGGGATTGCCGAAATTGAACGCCTCGGTGCTGATCACGCCCGGCACGATCGCGTTGCAGGTGATCCCGTGTCTTGCTCCCTCGAGCGCCAGCGTTCTCGTCAGCCCGAGCAGCCCGGCCTTCGTCGTGGAGTAACTCGCCTGACCGAACCCACCGAGCGTCCCCGCGACGGACGCCATGTTCACGATCCGCCCCCACCCCCGCTCCTTCATGTGCGGCCAGACGGCCTGGGCGCAATTGAACGAGCCGGTCAGGTTCACGCGCAGGTCCCGCTCCCAGAGCTCCGGCACCTGATCCGGAAGTTGGCCGACATGGTCGAGCGTTCCGGCGTTGTTGACGAGGATGTCCACCGAGCCGAACTCGTCGACGATGCGCCGCACTGTGTCTGCGACCTGGGCTCGATCGGTCACGTCGCACTTGATCGCGGCCGAGCGGCGCCCGAGCTCCGAGATCTCCTTCGTCGTGGCCTCCGAATAGACGAAGCCCTGCGCACGCGCTGCCTGCGCGAGCGGCCCGTACTGCTCCGTGCCTTCGCCGGCGTCGGACTCGACCTGGATGTCGGCGATCACGACGTCGGCGCCGGCGCGGGCAAGCGTCAACGCATCGGCGCGACCGAGCCCGCGCGAACCACCTGTGACGAGTGCAACTCGACCCGAGAGGTCGATCTCAATCACGCGGCACCGAGGCACCGCTTGCGGTGCCGACATCAGGATTCCCGGCTCTGCCGGGCATCCGCCTGAACTGACCGGTCGACACGCCGGGATTCATTCCCTCGGCATGAGCAGCTCGCGAGCGATCACGAGCCGCTGGATCTGCGAGGTGCCCTCGTAGATCTGGTACAGCTTGGCGTCGCGCATCAGCTTCTCGACCGGGTACTCCTTCATGTACCCGTAGCCGCCGAAGACCTGTACCGCGTCGGTCGCGACCTCCATGCAGGTGTCCGCCGCGAAACGCTTCGCGTACGAGGACTGCAGCGTCGCAAGCAGCCCCTGGTCGATCATCCACGCCGCCTGCCAGCACAGCAGCCGCGACGCTTCGATCTTCGTCGCCATGTCGGCGATCATGAAGTTGATGCCCTGGTTCATTGCGATCGGCATACCGAACTGCACGCGCTCCTTCGAGTACTGAGCCGCGTACTCGAACGCCGCGCGTGCGACTCCAACGGCGCCGATCGCGGTGCCGGGACGCGTGAAGTCGAGCGTCTTCATGGCGATCTTGAAGCCCTCGCCCTCTTCGCCGAGGCGGTTCGCCGCCGGCACGCGGACGTCGGTGAACGAGAGCGCCGAAGTGTCCGTCGAGCGCTGGCCCATCTTGTCGAGATGCTTGTCCACGACCACACCGCCGAGATCCGCCGGGACGACGAACGCCGTCAAGCCGCGATGACCCTGCGGCTTGTCCGTCGAGGCGAAGACCGTGAACCAGGCAGCATGGCCGGCGTTGGTGATGAACATCTTCGACCCGTTGAGGATGTAGTCGTCGCCGTCGCGTACCGCCGTCGTCTGGATGCCCGACACGTCGGAGCCCGCGTTCGGCTCGGTCAACGCGAATGAGGTGAGCAGTACCTCGTCGACGAGCGGCGGCAACCACTCGCGCTTCTGCTCCTCCGTCCCCGCGATGATCACCGGCCCGTGCCCGAGCCCGTTCGCCGCGATGGCCGTGCCGATGCCGGCACAGCCCCAGCAGAGCTCCTCGCCGATGAGCATGCCCTCGAAGGCGCCGAGCTCGAGGCCGCCGTAGGCCTCCGGGATGTGGACGTTCATCAGGCCGAGCTCGTGGGCCTTCGCGATCACGTCGGCGGGGTGGATCGAGCCCTCGTCGTACTCGCGTTCCCTCGGGCGGATCTCGCGCTCGGCGAAGTCGTGCGCCAGGTCGCGCAGAGCCCTCTGCGCGTCCGTCAGCCCGAACGAGACGCCGCCGGCGGTACGTTCTTCGATGGTCGCCACAGCCTCAAGAGTACCTTGACTGACTGGTCAGTCAATCGCCAGTCGGAACCGTAGGAAACGGGCCACATGGACGTCCAGCTCGCCGCTGCGGGCGAGCGGAAGGAGGACGCGAATCGCGCGCGCCGCATCCCTTCCGCTCGTGAACAGCAGCAGGTCCGCGCCGGCGCGGGCGGCTGCGAACGCCCACTCCTGCGCATGGCCGCGGACTACGTCGAGCGAGTCCGTGATCGCGACACCCTCGAATCCGAGATCGCGCAAGAGACGGTAGGCACCCGGCTCGAGCGCCGCCCGGTGCGAGCCGAGTGTCGGATAGACGCCGTGACCGACCATCACGCACGGCACGCCCGCCTCGACCGCAGCACGGTACGGCGCAAGATCGGCGTCGCGGACTTGACCGACGACGTACGGATGCTCATCCGTGGAAAACGACAGCGAGCCGAGGCCCGGGAAGTGCTTGACGCACGAGCCGGCGCCGCCCGCAGCGAGCCCGCGCGCAAACGCAACGCCGAAGGGCGGGGAGCGAAACTGCCGCGATCCGAGCGGGCCGTCCGGGAGCTCGAGCACCGGTGCAAGGTCGACGTCGACGCCCGTGCGGCGCAGCGCACGCCCCGTCGCCGCGCCGGACTCGAAGGCCTCTGCCTTGCTCCGCACCGCACGGGCCGACGACCGCGGCGGCAGTCGCGGAAAGGTTTTCACCTTCCCGCCCTCCTGGTCGACGAAAACGAGCGCGCCGGGAGGCCTGGCGGCGTCGCGGTCGTAGCCCTGCACGATCACGCCCGCCACACCCGGAGGAGCCGGTAGCCCGGAGACGACGACCAGGGCCGCCTTCTGCTGCGGCGTCAACCCCAGCATCGTGGCCATCGCGATGACGGCGGCAACGCCCAAAGCCTCCGTAGACTAGGCCGTCATGGACTTCGAGCTCAACGACGAGCAACGGCTGCTCCAGGAGACGGTTCGGCGCTTCGTGGACGACCGGATCCTTCCCAACGCCGTCGAGAACGACATCAACCACCACCTCGACCTGGGCGCGATCGAAGGGATCGCCGAGCTCGGGATCCTCGGGATCGTGATTCCGGAGGAGTACGGCGGCGCCGGGCTCGACTTCGTCTCCGAGGCGCTCGCATGCGAGGAGATCGAGCGCGGCGAGGCGGCGTTCCGGACGTTGATCTCCGTCCACGTCGGGCTCAACTCGCTCGCCCTGCTGAAGTACGCGTCCGAGGAACAGAAGCAGCGCTGGCTCGTCCCGCAGGCGAGCGGCGAAAAGCTCGCGTGCTTCGGACTGACCGAGCCGGCCGCGGGCTCCGACGTTGCCGCGATGAAGTCGACGGCGCGCCGCGAGGGCGACGTCTACGTCCTCAACGGCTCGAAGAACTGGATCTCGTACGCGAACGTGGCCGACCACGCGCTGGTGTTCGCGAAGACGGATCCCGCTGCGAAGCACAAGGGGATCTCCGCATTCGTGATCGAGCGCGGCATGCCGGGCTTCACCACCGCGGACACGGAGCACAAGCTCGGCATCTGGGCCGGCTCCACGGGCGAGCTCTTCTTCCAGAACCTCGAGGTTCCGGCGGGGAACATGATCGGCGAAGAGGGCCAGGGCTTCGAGATCGCGATGTACGGCCTCGACCAGGGCCGCTTCACGGTCGCCGCCGGCGCGGTCGGCGTCATTCGCGCGTGCCTCGAGCGCTCCACCGAGTACGCGCGCGAGCGAGAGACATTCGGCGAGCCGATCGGGAAGTACCAGTTCGTGCAGGACATGATCGCCGAGATGGTGCTCGGCTACGAGACGTCGAAGCTGCTCGTCATGCAGGCCGCCTGGATGAAGGATCAGGGAATGCGGAACACGCGCGAGACGTCACTGGCGAAGTGGCACGCGACCGAAGCCGCGTTCCGCGCGGCGCATCTCGCGATCCAGGTGCTCGGTGCCTACGGTTATTCCGCGGAGTACGGGATCGAGCGTTACTTCCGCAACGCGCGCGCCCCGATCATCTACGAGGGCACGACGCAGATCCACAAGATGATGCAGGCCGAGCATGCGCTCGGCTTCCGCGCCTTGAACGGCCGCGGTGGGGACGTGTCGCCGCTCTGCTCGTGGGCGCCGGCGCTGTCACCAGTGCACGCTCACGGGTAGCAGAACTCCGTTAGGGACCGCTGTACTCGAACGGGCCGACCGCGGTGTACTTTCCGGGATGCTCGAAGACGACCTCGTCCGACAGGCGGAACGTCGTCGACGAACCGAAGTCGCCCTCCTTGAACACGATTCCCTCAGGAAGCCTTGCGCCCGGGTGCACCTCCGCCCCGGTCACCGGGTTCTTGATCGTCTCGGACACGACCTCGAACGAACCGCCCGCCTTCACGCGTGAGTTCACGCCGTCGAGTTGAACGTCGTAGGGCACCGGCTTGGGCCCGTGGACAGTCGGCCAGGTCCAGGCGAGCACCCCCCAGGGCCCTCCGACGTCACCACTCACGAGCGTCGCGATCGCCTCGCGCTGAGCTTCATCAGCGCGCTCGTCGACCAAGATCACCGCCTCGCCGTTGCCTTCGTGGATCGCCCCCGGCCAGTTCACGGCAACAGTGAAGTTCAGATCGTCGAGCGATGTGTTTCCAAGAGCACCGCGATCGATGTGCCACGTCCAGCTTCCCTCACACTTCCCCTGCGTCGGGAGAGCATTGAAGTTGCACGGACAGCCGTAGTCGCAGTTACACGCGATGACGACCGTCCCCTTGAGATCCCAGTCCATCAACCCTCCTTCATGATCCGATTGCGTAGGCCACGGTTGCCCGTCATCAGCTAGCCGAGCACGCTAGCGCCTTCTTCGATCCATTCCTAGAAGCCGACCTCTTCTGGTGGCGGGAGCGGGCTCTGCGGCAGTCCGGGGCGTGGCTCGCCCATGTTGTACTCGCGCGGCGCGACGTCGTTCGGGCCTTCGGGATAGAAGAGCGAGGCAAGCACCTGGATGTGCCGGCGCCCGACCCCGAGCTCGAACTGCCCGCCGCCGTACGTCTGGATCCCGTTTGCGGCGCAGTGCTCGATGCACTCCAACAGCCGTTCGATCGTGCCGAAACGCGACGGCTTGATGTTGAGCCAGCCGGGCTTCACCGGTAGAGCGCGGACGTCCGCCACCGAATGGATCGGCGCGTCGAAGCTCAGCCTCCCCTCCTGCCCCTGCAACGCGGCTCCGCAGTCACCGTCGAGGGACGCGTCCTCCAGCACCACATCGGGAAAGAGCTCGACGGCAGCGCGATACAGCACAGGATCCGGCACGACGTCGACAGGCGTGCCCGTGTAGTACGCCTTGAAGTCGAGGACGCGAACGCGACTTGTCGCCGCGAGGCGCTCCATGAAGGGCCTGTCCCAGTCGTTCTCGGGATCGAGCTTCAGCTCGAGCCCGGGATTGGGCTGCAACCAGGCGAAGGCATCCCCGCGTGTCGAGACGACGAACCGGAGCGGACGGTACTCGCGCCCCACGGCTGCACCGAGCGAAAGGTCGTTCTGGCGCAGCGCCAGGTCGAGCGCCGCGCTCTCGAAGGCCCAGCGCCGGTAATCCGCGGACGCCCCCATCTTCGGCTCCGCCTCGAACAGGCGCAGGCCGTGCAGTTGCGCCGAGAGCTCCCCGAGCGTCGTGCGCCCCGGAGGAGCGAGGTCGGGAAACCAGTCGTGATCCTCCGCCGTGTACGTCACGTCCTCGCCACGGCCTTGCTCTCCTTCACCGCCGAGCACGACAGTGGTGGTGACGCGCGTGAACTGAGTCGAGACGTCGATGGACCTCCGTTCCGTGCCGAAGCCCTCGATGTTCAGCGCGAGGCCGCGAAGCTCGTCCCAGAACGCCATCAGCCGAGAGTGGGTTCCGGCTTGCCGCTCGGCTCGATGCGCATCAGGTGGTACACGAGCGGGATCGCGGCGAGGATCGGGATTCCGCAGACCGGCCACAGGATCTGGTAGCCGTCCGTGGCGTGCAGATACGGCCGCGCCACGTCGATCGCAACACCGGCCACAGGCGCTCCGAGCAGAAGCCCGAGACCCTTCGTCGTCGTCGCAAGTCCCGAGATCGCGCCGCGGTGCTCCTGCGGCATCAACTTGAAGAGCAGCCCCCACGCCAGCGTCATGACCGTCCCGCCTGCGACGGCGACGGGAACGATCAGCGCGAAGTACCAGTTGTGCCAGGTCGTCGCGGTGCCCGCGACAAGGAAGCCACCGCCGTAGACGAAGGACGAGAAGAAGATCACGCGCGCGATCCCGAACCGGTCCCCGAGCCGCCCCGCAATCAGGGCGGCGATCACGTAGCCGGCCGCGACGGCGCCCAGCAACACGGACGAGGTCGTTTTCGATTCGTGCAGCCCGTCCAGGACGTAGAGGACGACGAACGTGCGCGCCGCTGCGAACGTTCCTTCCCAGGCAGCATTCGCGAGAAGGAAGCGGCGAACCTCCGCCTCTTCGCAAAGGATGGTCCAGCTTCGCTTGAAGTAGGCGCCGACTCCTTCGAACACCCGGCCGTGGCCACCGTCCTCGCGCACGAAGATGATCGGCACCACGCACGCCGCCGTCGTCACGAACGCGGCCAGCACGAAGGGCGCCGCGTGCCAGACCTTGAGCAGGAAACCGCCGCCCACGAGGGCCGCGCCCAGTGCGATCCCGCGCAGTACGTGCTGGATCCCCTGCGCCCGCCCATACGTCGAGGGCGGCAGAAGATCGGGATAGAGACCCCGGTACGGCGGCTCGTAGACGTAGTAAGCGAAGAAGAACGCGAGGACGATCAGCGTCGTCGTCCAGAGATTCGGCATGAAGGGCATCAGCAGCAGGCAGAAGCCCATCGGGCCGAGCGCGGCGAGCATGAAGGGGCGGCGGCGGCCCATCGGCGTGTGGAAGGTGTCGCTCCACGGACCGATCACGGGGGAGAGCATCAGTGCGAAGACTCCTTCCGCGCCGAGCACGAGCCCGATCAACGCACCTGACTCGGTGAAGCGGTGCAGCAGCGGCGGCAGGTAGGCCGCCGTCGTCGTGATCGAGAAGGCGAGGCCGAACGCGCCGAGGCCGAGAGTCCAGAAGAGGCTGCGCCTGACGGTCTGCGAGCTCGCCGCAGCTTCGGCCGTCAGCTGTGTCACTAGACCTTGGCTGTCTCGCGATCGACGGCCAGGCCGCCGCAGATGACCTCGACCACCGTCTCCTCGGCGCGAGCAATCGCTTCGTCGCCGTCTTCGAGCTGGCCGAGCACCCAACCGGTGAGGATTTCCTCGAGGGCGCCGTAGAACACGTAACTGGCCATGCGCGGATCGAGGTCGGAGCGGAACTCGCCTTCCTGCTGTCCACGCACGATGACCCGTTCGATCCCGGCGAACGCTGCCTCGATCTCGCCGATGCGCTGCTGAAGGTGGGAGCTGCGCGTCACCTCGCGCACGAGCACGCGCACGAGGTCGGGATCCCGCCGCCACGCCCGCAGCAGGATCTTCGCGATGCCGGCCAGCCGGTCGCGTGCGCACTCGTCGGTCTCCTCGACGGAGCGAACGGCATCAAGCACGTCGCGCCACGTCTCGCGGAAACCTACGCGGGACGTGTGGTAGCCCTTGTGGGCAAACACGCGTACAGCGGCGTCCAGAATGAGCCGACGCTTGTCCTCCTGGCCTGTTGAACGGGCAGTCAACCGTGGCAGTCTAGTGCCCCTGCCAGTGATGCTGCCGAGTTTCCGGGTCGCGAGCACCAAGCCAGAGGCCGCACTCAACCGCAGCAAGGCTGGTCTGCCTTGCTAAGGGCGAGGGTGAACTCTGGCGCAGCGTGATCGCGGGTCGGAAGCCGGCGCGCATTGCTGGAAGGGGCACGGGTGCTACGGTCGCGGCCGTGGTGCTACGCGGCCTGCTGGTGGTCGACTTCACGCGCTACCTGCCCGGCCCCTTCGCCAGCCGCGAGCTTCTGCGGCTCGGTGCGCGGGTCGTGCGGGTGGAGGCGCCGGACGGCGATCCGCTCCGTTCGGTCGCTCCCGGCTGGGACGCCGCGCTCAATTCCGGCAAGGAATCGGTGGTTTGGGATCTCGAGCGCGATCCGGGCCTCGGGCCCGCGCTCGCCGCCCGAGCAGACGTCGTGCTGGAGGGCTTTCGTCCCGGCGTTGCAGACAGGCTCGGAGTCGGCGCGTCCGCGCTCCCGAAATCCGTCGTGTGCTGCTCGGTGACGGGCTTCGGTGCAGGCAACTTGCGCGCCGGTCACGACCTCAACTACGCCGGCTGGGCCGGGCTGCTCGCGGACACCGCGCCGGCACTGCCGCCGGTGCAGATTGCCGACATCGCCGGCGGCTCGCTCTTCGCCGTCATCGAGATCCTCGCCGCCCTGCTCGAACGGCAACGCAGCGGGACCGGCGCGCACATCGTCGTCTCGATGACGCACAACGCCCACAGGCTCGCCGCCCATCGCCTTCGCGGGGAGCCCGAGCGCACGCTCACAGGCGGCCTGGCCTGTTATGGCACGTACCAGACTGCCGACGGCCGCTTCCTCACGGTGACAGCGGTCGAGTCGAAGTTCTGGCAGCGCCTCTGCGAGCTGATCGGCCGTCCCGACCTCGTCGAGCGCCACTACGAGCAGGATCAGGAGGCGCTCGCTGCCGAGCTCGAGGCAGTGTTCCGATCGCGGGCGCTCTCGGATTGGCTCGATCTCTTCGAGGGCGAGGACGTGATGGCGGGCCCGGTCGCGACGCTCGCCGAGGCGTCGGAGTGGCTCGGAGAAGAGGTTGCGGCCGGCAGCGCGGCCGCTCTGGGCGAGCACACCGAGCGGTGGCGCGCCGACCTGGCCTCATTCGAGGGATAGCCGCCGGCGCAGCCGAGGACGATTTGAATCGCGGATGACTCCCGGCCGCGTCCTTTCCGTGCTCTGCCTCGCACTCTGCGCCTCGGCGCTCGTCGGCTGCGCCGGCGGCGATACCCTCGCGCTCGATCCGGTTGCGGAGGCCGCCAACACCACCGCGCAGACGACGTCATCGCGCTTCGAGTTTCGCGCCTCGCTCTCCGCAGGCAGCGTCGGTTCGCTCTCCTTCAACGGGACCGGCGTCTACGACGGCAAGAACAAGTCCGGCTGGATGAACATGCATTTTGCACTGCCGCCCGCATATCAGCTCCAGATCGGGTCCACCGACCCGAGCATGGAGATGATCTTCGACGGCAGCCACGGTCTCGTCATGTACATGCGCTCGCCGCTGTTCGACAAGATGGTGTCCAGGGGCAAGTGGGTGAAGATGGACCTCGAGAAGATCGCCAAGAAGGAAGGCGTGGATCTCGGCGCGATCATGAACGCGAACCAGGCCGACCCATCGCAGTCGCTTCGCATGTTGATGGCTTCGAGCAACGCGCGCGTGACCGGATCGGAACGGATCCGCGGCGTGCAGACGACGCACTACGCGTTCAACATCGACTACAAGAAGCTCGCGCACGACAACAAGGCGTTCGAGAAGCTCCAGGAAGCTACGGGCTCGATCTCGGCACCGGCCGAGGCGTGGATCGACGCCAAGGGCCGCGTGCGGCGCCTGGTAGTCGCGATGTCGCTGGGCGGGCAACTCGCGACGCCGATGACGATGACGATGACCGAGGACCTCTACGACTTCGGCGTGCGCACGAACATCACGCCGCCGTCCGACGACCTGGTCGTCGACCTCTCGTCGCTCGTCGGCTCCTAGTTACTCCTGCTGGTCGCTCCGGCGCGGCAGCGCATCCGTGAGCTGGCCGAGCGCTCGCGTGACCTCGCTCGGGATGATCCACACCTTGTTGGACTCGCCCTGCGCGATCTTCGGCAGCACCTGCAGATACTGATAGGCGAGAAGCTTCGGGTCCGCGTCCCCTTCGTGGATCGCGCGGAAGACCGTGTCGATCGCCTTCGCCTGGCCTTCGGCCTGCAGGATCGCCGCCTGTCGCTGTCCCTCCGCCCGGAGAATAGAGCTCTGCTTTTCCCCCTCCGCGGTGAGAATTTGTGCCTGCTTCACGCCTTCGGCCTCGAGGATCGTGGCGCGCTTCTCCCGGTCGGCGCGCATCTGCTTCTCCATCGTCTCCTTGATCGACGCCGGCGGATCGATCGCCTTCAACTCGACGCGATTGACGCGGATCCCCCACTTCCCGGTCGCCTCGTCCAG
>WNGD01000127.1_pt1 | contig 85479 bp, 82 predicted proteins | sample 5400671 | NCBI WGS metagenome assembly WNGD01 (sample SAMN13153369, study PRJNA577476) | soil metagenome | isolation source: 40 cm soil or saprolite under grassland replicate 2 | place: USA:California | collected 2016-06-15
TGATCGCCGGGACCATGTTGGCATAGGCGGCGCAGCGGCAGAGATTGCCGCTCATGCGCTCGCGGATCTCCTCGTCGGTCAGGGTGACGTGCTCAGCCGTCAGATCAGCGCTCACCACGCTGGGCCAGCCGGCCTCGACCTCGCGCAGCATGCCGGCCGCCGAGCAGAGCTGTCCCGGGGTACAGTAGCCGCACTGGAAGGCATCATGCGCGAGGAACGCCTGCTGGAGGGGATGCAGGTTCTCGCCATCTGGCGCCAAGCCCTCGATAGTGACGATCTGGGCGTCCTGGTGTGCGACGGCCAGCGCCAGGCAGCTCGTGACGCGTCGGCCGTCGAGCAAGATGGTGCAGGCGCCGCACTGCCCGTGGTCGCAGCCCTTCTTGGTGCCGGTGAGTCCGAGCCGCTCGCGCAGCGCATCCAGGAGCGTGGTGCGGGTATCAACGGACAGCCGGTGGGTGGCTCCGTTCACCCGCAGCGTGATCTCAAGGTCCATCGTGTCTGTGTCTCCTTTGGCTCTGTTGGTGACAAGTCGTCACTGACAATCTACTCCGGTGACAACCAAGTGAGAGCCATCTCGTGATGAGCGAGCAGGTTGGAGCAGCAAGGAGAGCATTGCCTCGCGCAAAGGCCCAATCGGCAGGGTTTGAGCCACTGCTCAGTTGACATGCCTGGCTCTCTCTGCTTCTAGTCTAAGGGGGCAGCGCCATGAAAGCGTCATGAGCCTCGTCATGGGCAGTGGCCCCAACTAATCCACAACAGAAAAGTAGAATCTTCCCCCTTTCACTTTGAGACACAGCCGAAGCAAACGCAAAACCCGCTCCTACAATATATGCGTCGCCTCGCGAATCCCTATCGAGTAGGGGCGACCCTTGCGGTCGCCCTTGGGGTGGGGCTGCTTAACTCGTATGGCTAAGCGCCTGCTTCTAAAGGCAGCTTTACAAAGAACGTGATGCCTTTCCCTTCTGATGATTCCGCCCAGATCTGCCCCCCATGTCGCTCGACAATTTCTTTACTAATGGAGAGACCGAGGCCCCATCCCTTTACCGGTGAGGTTTCAGCATCGAGCGTACGATAAAACGGCTTAAAAAGTTGCTCTAATTGCGCCTGGGTTAATTCTGTGCCCTCGTTGTGGACCTGTAAGATCACATGGTCATCCTCTGGCCGCACACGCACATAAATCATGCTATGTTCTGGTGAATACTTCACGGCGTTGTCCACTAAGTTCACCAGGACCTGGGTGAGTCGTTTCTCATCAGCTTGAAGCAGGAGACAAGCAGCAGGAAGCTCTAGCTCAATAGAGCGATCTGAAAGAGCCTGTTCGTCCTCGATGACGGCACGGCAGAGGCTTCCGATATCGCACGGCGCCAGCCGCAATGGGACCTCCCCCGAACGGACACTACTCAGATCAAACAGATCATCTATTAATGCTCGCAAACGTTGCGCCTGTACTACAATCTTTTCTAAATGCTTACGCAAAGCTGACCAGTTCTCCGATGTTTCTCCTGACCTGTTAAGACGAGATAAGACCAGCTGTGTTCGACCAAGTATCGTGGTTATCGGGGTCCTGAGTTCGTGCGATGATCGCATGATCACATAGTCTTTCAAGTAATTTGCTCTCTCCAGCTGTTCATTGGCCTGTACAAGTCTCTGATTGGCTGCCTCCAGTTCGTGCGCATATGCCTGTGTCAATTGCTGAGCGGCAAGAATACGCCGTCGAGCCGCATCAAACCAAATCACCGCGGCAACTACCACGATTTGCACGAGGACGAAGGGACCGACGATGAGGATATCCCTCCCAATATCAGGCGTCATGAGGTCAGGTGAGATAAATCTGGTGATGGCAATCAGCTCAATGGCGATAGAGAACAGTGCGGGACGCAAGCCCCATATAAGACCAACCAGAAGGGGTACAAGGCCAAAGGGAGCACCGGTGAAAAGCGGTGCTGATGGAATAAATCGTTCCATCTTTTCCAAAAGCAGCATAAAGCCAACCAGGAGAAGACCGGCAACGTATCCGAACCAGCTAGAAAGCAGCCAGGAGAAGGGCACAACAGGGTGTTGAGATCTGTCTCCAGAGTGTTGAGAAGCCTCATGAAGAGGTCCTTTTTGTGGACGCTGACCGTTCGTTCTTCTTTGCATAAGAACCCCCGGCAGTCGATCTACCCTCTGAAGTTGACCTCCTTGTTGGCTGGCTCTTGCTCCTGATATGGCCGACTGCCCATATTCTCTCTGGTGCCAGTATAAGCAGGAAGCGTTATGAAAGCGTCATGAGCAGCGTCATGAACATGCAATTCCTCCGCACGAGACCACATTGCTCCCTCATACACCCTTCCCAAAACTGCCTGGATATGGCAGCGTTCTGCTGGCACCCCTGCAGTCGCCTGATAGGCATCAACCAGGGAACCCTGTTGTGATTCGTCAATGAGTTCGGCCCACAGCAAGTGGTGTGGTTGGAACGGTTAGAGCAAGAGCACGACAACCTGCGAGCAGCGCTGCAGTGGTTCCTGGAACGAGGAGAGGTGGGGGACAACATCGAGATGGCCTTGCGGTTGGCAGGAGCGCTGCGGCAGTTCTGGGAAGTCCGTGGTCACTGGAGTGAGGGGCGGACCTTTCTGGAACGGGCGCTAGCGGAAAGCAAAGGGGTGGCAGTGCCGGTGCAGGTGAAGGCGCTCAAGGCTGGGGGACAAGGCGGGTATCGCCTATGCCTTGAATCATTGTCATGTCCAATTGCGCAGATACAGATGTGGAGCGCTCCCGGCTGGAGATCCAGCTGAGACTTGAGCGGCATGGACTCGAATGTCCCCTTTTATGCAGATCCTGCCACTATGTCGTCCTCTCAGGAAATTTTATGCCTTAAAGCACACAGGCTTTATTTTTAATAGCATGATTGAATCATAGCTTTGCCACTTCTTTATCTTTGATTCAAAGCGGCAAACCTTTCTGGCGAAGTACACCTGTCCGGGGGACAGGGACCCTGCCTGGGGGGCAGGTAATGCCCGCTACTGGACACCATACACGCCCGTGCTCTATGATCACCAGTTCACGTCACGGTATAAGGGCCACACGGGCGGCCATAAAGGCCCCCATACCACCACCACGCCGCCCCCGCACCTACGGGACAAGGCCTTCGTCTCCATACCTTAACTTGATGCCTATCGGGCATACCTGTCCCCCAGACAGGATGCCGCAAGGGCCGTCCTGGGGCCCTTGCGGCAGTGAGAGCACCAGTTCACCAGGAGAAACAGCATCGAATGTGATCGCCATGAAGTCAGGCACGACGGCGTGAGCACCCGCCTCCAGCAGTGGCACAGCATTATATGGCGACTGGATGCCAATACACAAAGCACCAGCCGCGACCGCCGCCTTGACACCGCTGATCGCATCCTCAAAAACGACACAGGCATGAGGAGGCTTCTTCAATGCTTGCGCTGCTCGTAGATAGCATTCGGGATCGGGTTTGCCGTGCTGAATATCCTCAGCGGTGACCTGGGCCGTGAAACAATCATCAATAGCGAGTTGCTGGAGGACCGCGCGGACCTTGGCCTTCGTTCCACTGGTCACCAGGGCCATTGGCACGCTGTAGGACTTCAACAGGCGCAGGACGGTGGTGATCCCGCGTACTCCCTGGTAGCGCTCGCTGCTTTCACCGGCATCAATCTCGGCCAGGATGGCCTGGCGCTGTTGTTCAGTGAGGTGGGGGAAGAGGGACACGAGCGTGTGCTCCGAGGTACGCCCATACACACGCTGCACAAAATCTTCTTGCGTCAGATGGATATCGTGTTCGGTGGCAAGCTGCCGCCAGAACGTCGTAACGGAGTGGTAGGTATCCACAATCACCCCATCCATATCGAAAAGAACCGCTTCGTGCATCATCCTGTCCGGTACTCCTTGATCAGCCCATTGGCCAGCGGCAAGGTAAACCAGAAGGTCGAGCCGCGGCCAGGAGCGCTCTCGACCCCCACCTGCCCCTGGTGCTGCTCGACGATAGCCTTCGCGATAGCTAATCCCAACCCCAATCCTCCCCCGGTTCCCCGGTACATCGACGGCTCTGTTTGATAAAAGTGCTCCCAGATGTGCCGCTGCTCTTCTGGAGTCAACCCCGGTCCCAGATCACGTACCGACACTCGTGCGCTGCTTTCCGCCACTTCCAGGCGCACCGATACTGGCTGATCGACCGGCGCGTACTTGAGAGCATTGACCAGGTAGTTGGTCAGCGCTTGCCCGATGCGGCCAGCGTCAACGATCACCGGCACTTCCTCGGCCTCGGGCAAGGCCAGCTCGATGTGGCGCGTGCGTGCTGCCTGCTGCTGATTGCCGACCGTCTCCTGCACGATCGTGACGAGATTCTCCCGCTGCACAGATAGCTCAAATTTGTGCATCACCAGCCGGGACACATCAAGCAGTTCCTCCACCAGGCGAGCCTCGATCTCCACTTGCCCATCCGCCCGCTTGAGCAGGTTCTCGATCTGCTTGAGCAGCCCTTCTGCCTCGGACGGAAGGGACCTGGGACGCAGTTCGAGCTGCATCAGCACTACCTCTATCAGGCCCATTATGGACGTGAGGGGCGTCCGCAGTTCATGGCTCACCATGCTCAGGAATTCCTGCTTGCGCTGCTCCGCTGCTTTGCGATCGGAAATGTCCAGGACCACCCCCAGCGCGAGACGGCGCTCCTGATCAATCAGGGCTCCCGCCGCCACGACTGGCAAGCGACTACCATCTTTGCGCAGGTATTCCCCCTCGAAAGGAGGTAGGACCCCAGTAGAGAGAAGCGTCTTCGTGGTCCGTGCCTGTGCCTCCTGAGCGTCTGTGGGCACCAGTTGCAGCCAGTTGAAGGTCTTGGAGAGCAGTTCGTCTCTGTCGTAGCCAGCCATCTGCGCTGCCCGCTCATTGATTTCGTAGATCTTCCCGTCAACATTGGCCACGACCACTCCGAGAATGTTGGACTCCACCAGCGTGCGCAGCTTGCGTTCGCTGTACTGGAGTTGTTGCTCCAGTCGATGCTGCCCGGTCACATCGCGGAACACAACCACGCCCCCTACGATCTGGCCTGCGGCATCGCGAATCGGTGCGCCGCTGACGTTGAAGATCATGTCTTCCCCCTTGTAGGTGCGGCACAAGAGGTTCAGGGTGGGGGGGCCTGATAAGCATTCGCCCCGCAGCACCCGCAGCACCGGGTGTTGCTCTCTCGGCAGTGGTCTTCCTTCCAGGTCACGCGTGGCCAGCCATTCGATACGCTTGTCCAGCTGGAGCAGTGAAGGATCAAAGTCTTCTCCAAGCGCCAGCAGGGACCGGTAGGCTGCGTTGGTGTAGCGGATATCCCCCCTGACATCACAGACGGAGACGCCCTCGGTCATGGCTTCAAAGGTCGCGAACAACTCGGCAGCTCGGGTCTCGGCCTCCGCTCGCGCCGCCCATTCGCTCGCAAGCAAGCGAGTGCGTTCCTTTTCGGCCTGGACGCGGTCGGAAATATCGCGGATGGTCGAGAGCAGGTGCCCGGTCGAGAGCGGGTTTGCTGTCGCTCCAATGGGCAAGAGGCTGCCGTCTTTGCGTTTCATACGCCGCTGGCTGCGTATGATTTCCCCGGTACACAGGCGCCCTATCCCGGCACGGACAGATGCACGATCTTCCTCGGGGACCAGGTCCTCAACGTTTTTGTTCAGCAGTTCTTCACGGCTATAGCCAGACAGAACACAGCCAGCAGGATTGACCTCCACAAAATGACCTTGCAGGTCTGTCACAAAAATGCCAACGGCCGCCTGCTCAAACAGCACCCGGTAGCGTTCCTCGCTCTGCCGGTGGCGTTCTTGCTCCTGTTTGCCCTGCGTGATGTCGCGGTAGTTGCACACCACGGCTCCCACCGCCGGGTCATTGAGCAGATTCGTCAGCGTTGCTTCTATCCAGCACCAGGTTCCGTTTTTGTGACAGGAGCGAAGCTCAACGGTGGTGAAGTTGCCAGGCTGGTCAAGTATAGCGGTGAGTTGCTGCCTTGTGTGCTCCAGGTCCTCGGGATGAACGAACTCAAAGCCATTTCTTCCCACCAGTTCTTCGGCAGTGTAGCCGGTGATTCGCTCGGTGGAGGGACTGGTGTAGGTTACGGTACCCTCCGGCGTGAGGAGCGTGATGGCATCACTGCTGTGTTCGATGAGCGCGCGGAAGCGCTGGTCGTTGTACAGAGAAACTTCTATTGACATATGCCTCTTCCCTTCAAGCGTTCTCTGCCATGCCGCTTGAATCCACAACTTCAGATAGAGAGGAGAGCGAACGTGCACACTGCGTGAGATACAACAGGCAAATAGCCTGTCTGTGAGCAGAGTGCGGCGCCGGAAAATATGCTTCTGGACCCTAGCATACCATATTTGTCACTACCCAAAAAGGCGGTCTTTGTTTCGGGTACCCGTCATATCGTTGCAGAGGAGGTCGAGAGATGAAGATCACTCGGCCTCCACAGTTCGTAACGCTTTTCATAATGGTGTCGAGATGGGCATATGGTAATATACTATCTGGGTAAGCCAGAGGTTGTAGACAAGATTGTCGTCATCTTCTTTCTGTTTCACCATTTGGCCTATGGGCTTGAGCAGGGGTACTGGTATGAATCTTCCATCTGCACCACGAGAGGCACGTGTGAGCACTGACAGACAAAGTAAAGGAGTCACACGCTTGCACGGACACTGGCTCGTCCTTGCCAGGATACTCTGGATCGTCATTTTCTTCCTCATGCTGGTGGTCTTCTGCGCCAACCTCCTGGTCGGCAGCTACGGCCTGGTCCCCACCATTCTGCTTATCGCCGACACCAGTGTGTGGTTCGCAGTTGGCCTTGTGCTGTTCTGGCGCAAGTCCAGCGACCGGGCTATCCTGCTGATTTCCCTTCAACTCGTCCTCACGGGGGGATTCTTCTTTCCACCCCTTCCACTCGCGTTATGGAACTACGGAGTCTGGTGGGTTCCCATTGATTTCCTGGGCTTGCTGGCCGGAGTTACTCTCACCTTTGTGTATACGTTTCCCGATGGTCGCTTTGTCCCCGGCTTCACACGCTGGCTTGCTCTTGGGTGGATCGCCGTCTCACTCGTGCCCGATCCCACCCCTGGTGCTTTCTATCCCTGGCACTGGTGGTTGTCCCCGCTCTATACCCTGGTGCGAATCGCTTTTTATTGTAGTCTCGCTTTCGCCCTGCTGTACCGCTATCGGCGGATGTCCACACCGGTCCAACGCCAGCAGATCAAGTGGGTGGTCTTCGCCTCGGCCATCCTCGTCGGAGAGGTGAATGTGGCAGATCTTGTCGTGTCCGTGCTCCCCTCCTACTTTCCAGCGCTTGGCCTCTCAACCCAACTCCATCACCTCGTCAGCGCGATTGCATTTTACCTCTTGCCTGTCCTCTTCCCGCTCTCCATCGGGATCGCCCTGGTGCGCTACCGGCTGTGGGATATCGACCTCATTATCAAGCGCACTCTGGTCTATGGCACGCTAACAGGTACGTTAGCCTCGGTCTACTTTCTCCTCATCATCGCCCTGCAATTCCTCGTGCGTTCCCTGACTGGGCAAGTATTGCAGTCTCCACTGGTGATTGTTGCTTCAACCTTGGCCATAGCAGCCCTCTTTCAGCCGCTACGCCATCGTATTCAATCAATCATCGACCGTCGCTTCTACCGCCGCAAGTATGATGCCGCTCGAGCCTTTGCCACTTTCAGTGCTACACTGCGCAACGAGGTGGACTTGAACCAATTGCGCGAACAATTAGGGGCAGTCGTCCAGGAGACGATGCAGCCGACATTTATCTCACTGTGGTTGCGTCCACCTGAACACGTCGGAAAACAGCGGGCTCCCTGGAGAGCCAGCCCTCCTGTTTCCTCTGAGGGAAGATGACAAGTCCATGTTCAACGTCTGCCCGCGCTGCGGCGCATATTCCGTCGAAAAAATCATCGACCCCTCCGGCCCATTCGCCATCTGCCCCTTTTGCCACTACACGCACCCCTTTCGCCAACTCCCACTCTTCATCATCAGCGGCGCCAGCAGCACCGGCAAATCAACCATCTGTCTCGCCCTCGTCCCCCTCCTGCAAGAATGCGTGATCCTGGAATCAGACATCCTCTGGGGTGTGATTCCCGCCACTCCCGAGGACAACTACCGCGACTACCGCAACACCTGGCTGCGCCTCGCTAAAAACATCGGCCAGGCCGGTCGACCCGTCGTCCTATGCGGCACAGCCCTCCCTGACCAGTTTGAAGACTGCCCCGAACGCCGCTACTTCTCCACCCTGCATTACCTCGCCCTCGTCTGCGACGATGACCTGCTGGCGCAGCGCCTCCGCGACCGGCCCACCTGGCGCCAGAGCCACACAGCCGAATTTGTAAACGACATGCTGGCATTCAACCGCTGGCTCAAAGAACACGCCCCCACCACCAATCCACCCATGTCCCTCTACGACACCAGCCACCGCTCCATCACCAAAACCGTCAACGACGTAGCATACTGGATACGCCAGCTCCTCCAAATCTAACCCGCCGCAACAGGAACGCCCAATGCATTTGGTACCTGTGCCATGCAATACCCGCCTCAGGCGCTGCGATACAGCTTCGTCAACACGAACTCCCGGTGTCCCAGTACCTCCGCCACCGCCAACCTGCCGCTCGCGATGCGCTGCATCATCACTATGATCTCCACGCCGGCCTCCTGCAACGTCAGATCGCGGCTGAGTAGCCCGCTGATATCTACGTCGATGTGCTCGCTCATCATACTCACCGTCCTGGGATTGGCCGATATCTTCATCACCGGGATAATAGGATTGCCGACCACGTTGCCCTGCCCCGTCGTAAAAAAGTGGAAGACAGACCCGGCAGCCGCCCACAGCGTCACAGCTTCGGCAGCCGCCGAAGAGGTGTCCATGAAAAAAAGTCCGTGCCCACCGGGGGCTTCAGCAGGTGCCAGCACGCCATTGATCGGTTTCGTGCCCATCTTCTGGATATTCCCCAGGGCCTTTTCCTCGATAGTGCTCAGCCCCCCGGCGATGTTGCCCTGCGTTGGCTGCGACCCCAACAAATCGAAACCCGTATCCAGGATGAATTGCTGGTAGGCCTGGTGCACCTGCAGGTACTTCTCGCGCAGTTCTGGCGTTGCCATGCGGCGAGCGATGAGGTGTTCGGCCCCCGTAATCTCAGACGTCTCGCCAAACATCACTGTCGCCCCCTGCTCGATCAGCCAGTCTACCGCCACTCCCAGGGCAGGATTGGATGCCAGCCCCGAGGTCGTATCCGACTCCCCGCACTTGATGCTGAAAACCGCGTCACGTACAGGTATGGCCTCGCGCTGCACCTCTGAACTTTCCTGCACAAACTCGTGTGCAGCCTTCGCCGCGCGGGCTATCGTATCAATATCGCCATGCTCTTCAATAGAGAATCCTGCAACCGGCTTCCCTGTCTTTGCGATACCGTCTACAACGACTTTTGTCCAGTTTGGCTCAATGCCAATCACCACGGCCGCGGCAACATTAGGATTGGCCCCCGTGCCGATTAATGTGCGGAAGTGCAAATCGAGATCGTCCCCGAACTGCAGGCGTCCGTAGGGGTGCAGTAAAGGTACCGCCGCCTGGATAACATGCGAGACCCGTTCCACAGCCGCGTTAGAGAGATCATCCACCGGGATGATTGCTACATAATTTCGTGTCGCAACCGTACCATCCTTGCGCCGGTAGCCCAGAAAAGTTGTCATTTTGACCACCTCGCGGACCTGATATTGTGCACGTGTACATGCTCGCCTCGCCGGACTGCAGCCGTGACCCGCCCTATTACCTCGTTGTATTCACGGCACTCGTGCCCTTCGGCCATGTCTCGCAAGGCGACTTTATGCCCCAGCGGAACAACCGAAACCAGCGTCAGCGTCACACTCTCGTCGCTGTCCATACATACCCCTTCCACCGCTTCGCCTACCGTGAGGTCGCGAACCGCCACCCCTACATCGTCTTCCTTGCAGTGCACTAAAAACCCATGCGCCATAGCGCGCTCCTTTCTCTGCCCGCAGCCTTGGTCAACAAACAAGGACTGACCCAAGTATACCCAAAAGCCTCCCAGGTTTCTACGGTTTGCGCGATACCAAACCGTGCAGTATAATAAGCGTACAAATGTAACCTCTTAACACCTGCCTCCTGCTGCCGGCATCTGGAGAGGACGCGAAACGTCTTTCATTCTGTACACGTCTGATCGTTTGTGTTCCTGCTGAACACGTTTTGAAAGGCAGAAAATGTACAAAGGTCAATCAGGCATGTGGGCGTGGCTCCTGCACCGCGTCACAGGCATAGGCATTCTTCTATTTCTGCTCATCCATATTGTGGATGTTTCGCTGCTGGGCTTTGGCCCTGCAGTCTACAATGATGGCATACGTCTTTTTGACTTCTGGATCGCGCGTCTCCTCTCCCTGGCATTGATCGCTGCCGTCCTATTTCACGCGTTCAACGGCATACGTATCATGCTCATCGACTTCTTGAGCAAGGGAGCGCATTACCAGAGAGTCATGTTCTATATCGTCCTGGCACTCGCCGTTGTCTGCTTCATCCCCACGGCGATCATTGTGCTTAAACCAGTATTTGTCGCGTTCTTTCACGGGTTCGTTACCGCGCACACAAAGTAACTGTTCCTAGAGATTGGAAAGAGGAGAACGTCCATGCGTATTTCGAATGGCTATGGCCCTCGCCCCGCGAGCGGCGGATTTGAAGCCTTTTCCTGGTATTTTATCCGCGTTTCTGGCATCGCACTCATTTTTCTTGTCATCTATCACTTGCTCGTTATGCACGTCACCACTGATGTCGCCTGCACAACGTTCCAGTTCGTAGCATCCCGTTATGCCAATCCGCTCTGGCGCCTCTTCGACTGGCTGTTGCTGACCCTGGCCCTGTTACATGGCATGAACAGCTTGCGCATAGTCATTGATGATTATGTGCCGTCTCGTACCTGGCGTATCAGAATAGTATCTATATTGGCAATCTTGACCCTGGCCTTCTTTATGCTGGGCACAATCACGATCATCGCATTCCAGAATGTACCGGCCAGCCTTCTTGGCCCGCACTGCGTCCAGTTCCACTAGTAGCTCCCCGATTTATCGTGGAAGGAGGATACACTATGTACCATAAATTTGATGTCATCATCGTCGGGGCGGGAGGCGCTGGATTGATGGCCGCGATGCAGCTTTCGGGCGCCAGCGTCGCCGTACTGAGCAAGGTTTATCCCACACGCTCACATACAGGGGCAGCGCAGGGGGGCGTGGCTGCCGCGCTAGGCAACCTGGAAGAAGATCACTGGAAATGGCATATGTACGACACCGTCAAGGGCGGTGACTACCTGGTGGATCAGCCGGCAGCAGAAATCCTGGCCCGTGATGCCATCGACGCCGTCTATGAGTTGGAACATCGCGGTCTGCCCTTCAACCGCACCCCAGACGGGCGTATCGACCAGCGCCGCTTCGGTGGCCACACGCGCAACTACGGTGAGGCCGCTGTCCGTCGCGCTTGCTACGCTGCCGACCGTACCGGGCACATGCTGCTGCAAACGATGTATCAGAATGCCATCAAGAACCAGGTACGCTTCTTCAACGAGTATCTCGTGCTTGACCTGCTGTTAAACGAAGGTCAAGCCTGCGGCGTCGTCGCCATGGAAATTCGCAGCGGCGAAATACATGCCTTCCACGCTAAAGCCGTTCTTTTCGCTACCGGCGGTTACGGCCGCGCCTGGCGCGTCACGAGCAACGCCTTTGCCTGCATGGGCGATGGCATGGCGATAGCCTACCGCAGGGGCATCCCTCTAGAGGACATGGAGATGTACCAGTTCCATCCCACCGGCCTCTACAAAGTGGGTGTCCTGCTCAGCGAAGGGGCGCGCGGCGAAGGCGCTAAGCTCCTCAACGGCAAGGGCGAGTACTTCATGGAACGCTACATGCCCACCCTCAAGGACCTGGCTCCCCGCGATATTGTCTCTCGCTGTATCATCCAGGAGATCAAAGAGGGCCGCGGCATCAACGGCAAGGATTATGTCTACCTGGACCTTCGACACCTGGGTGAAAAGGTCATTAATGAAAAACTGCCCGATATCACCGACTTCGCTCGTAACTATCTTGGCGTCGAGCCGATCACCGAGCCGGTGCCCATCCAGCCGACCGCGCATTATGCCATGGGCGGCATTCCCACCGATCTTGATGCCCGCGTGGTGATTGACCCGCAGTGGACGCCGCTGCCAGGCTTCTACGCTGCTGGCGAAGTAGCCTGCGTCTCTGTGCATGGCGCCAACCGCCTGGGCACCAATTCGCTGGTTGACCTGATCGTCTTTGGACGGCGTGCAGGCAAGCACATGGCAAAGTTCATCGCAGAGAACAATCACGTGCCCCTTCCACCCGAACCCGAATCCTTTGCTCGCGAACTGCTCGATCGCCTCTATACCTCTACCGGTGGCGAATCGGCAGCCCACACACGCAATACACTGCAAAACGAGATGGACGAGAAGGTCTTTGTTGAGCGCGATGAGCAGGGTCTGTGCCATGCGCTGCAGACGCTCGACAGCCTGCAAGATGCCTACAAACAGGTGCAGTTGCAGGATAAGGGCAAGGTATTCAACACTGAACTGGTTGAGTCCATTGAGCTGGGTTTCCTGCTTGAATGTGCCGAGGCAACCATCCATGGCGCGCTGGCACGCACAGAAAGTCGCGGTGCGCACTATCGTACCGACTACCCACAGCGTGACGACGCACACTGGCTGAGGCATACCCTCGCCTATAAGGGAGCAAAGACCCACGACGTGCGACTGGACTACAAGGACGTGATTTTGATTGATGACCCGATTTTTAAACCCAAGGAACGCAAGTACTAAGGAGTTGTAATATGAAACTGCTCGTACGTATCAAACGCTACGACCCCGAGAAGGACAGTAAGCCTTACTGGGCATCCTATAGCGTCGAAGCTGACCCTATCGATCGCCTGCTGGATGCATTAAATACCATCAAGTGGACGCAGGACGGCTCCTTGACGTATCGCCGCTCCTGCGCGCACGGTGTGTGCGGCTCCGATGCCATGCGTATCAACGGCCGCAACCGCCTGGCCTGCAAGGTGCTGGCGCGTGACGTGGGCGAGAAGGTGACCATCGAGCCCTTGCTGGGCTTCCCAGTTATCAAAGACCTGGTTGTCGATCTGGATCAGTTTTTTGCCAAGTACGAATCGATCAAGCCCTACCTCATCACCTACGACTCTGAGCCTGGCACGGAGCGCCTGCAAAGCCCTGAGCAGCGTGCCCGCTACGACGAGGGCACCAAGTGCATCCTCTGCGCCGCCTGCACAAGTTCTTGTCCTTCGATCTGGGGCAATCCCGACTGGGTTGGCCCGGCTTCCATCGTGAATGCCCACCGCTTCATCTTCGACAGTCGCGACCAGGACACGGCTGAACGTCTCGCCATCCTGGGCAAGCAAGAAGGCGTATGGCGCTGCCGTACCATCTTCAACTGCGCCGATGCCTGCCCGCGTGGCATCCACGTAACCGACCTGATCGAACAGGTCAAACGCGCCATCGTGTACAACGAACAATGATCATGCCGAGTAGGGGCCACAGGAGACAGGGCGGGGGCAAGCCCCGCCCGCTATCGTCATCCTGAGCGCAGCGAAGGATCTGCGTTGTGCCCAGCCAGAGCTCCAAAGCTCGCGCTCAGAGCCTGCCCTGAGAGCAGCGAAGGGATGACAGCAGGGCTTCAAGGAACGCCTCTGGGGGTGGAGCGGGGCTTATGATCACCCGAAAAGAAGGTATAATGCAAACAACAGAAACATGGCAGCACCGCCATGTCATCACCAACGGTATTCGCATGTACTACGTAACCCAGGGCAGCGGTCCACTCATCGTACTGCTGCATGGCTTCCCCGAGTTCTGGTACTCCTGGCGTTTCCAGCTACCCTTCCTTGCGGAGCATGGCTACACCGCTGTTGCCCCCGACCTGCGCGGCTACAACGACACCGATAAGCCGCGTAAGGGCTATGATGTTGCAACGCTTACTTGTGACATCAAAGGATTGATCAAGGGGCTGGGACAGGAAAAGGCCATTATCGCCGGACATGATTGGGGTGGAGCAGTTGCCTGGGTCTTTGCCGCTCGCTATCCCGAGATGACCGGGCGCTTAATCGTCATGAATGCTCCGCATCCCCTGGCCTTCCAACGTGAAATGCGAACCCTTCGGCAACTGCGTAAAAGCTGGTATATCTTCTTCTTCCAGCTTCCCTGGCTTCCCGAATACATGCTGCTGCGCAACAATGCCAACGAAGTAGGGCGCATGCTGCGCGGTGCTGCCGTGCAAAAAACAACCTTCCCGCGTGAAGTAACAGCCAGATTCCAGCAGGCCATGAGCAAGCCTGGAGCGATGAAAGCCGCCCTCAACTACTATCGCCAGATTTTTGGTCGGACGCCATGGTCTCTGGCAGCCACGAGTAACGGCTTTCGTATAAAAGCTCCTACGTTGATAATCTGGGGAGAGCAGGACATCGCGCTCGGCATCGAACTGCTCAACGGCCTTGAACAATGGGTGGACAGCCTTCAAATCCAGCGCATCCCTGATAGCGGCCACTGGGTGCAGCAGGAACAGCCCGGCAAAGTCAACCAGCTCATGCTAGACTTCCTGTCTCAACACAGCCTCGACCAGACGCGCATTTGACGACGTCTTTTCCAGCAAGGAAATCACCTGCCCTGTAATCTCCCGTCGAGGTAAATCCGCCAGCTTGCGGCGGAGAATCGCCATCGCTCGTAGTTCTTCGGGTGACAGCAAACGCTCTTCCTGGCGTGTACTCGACGCGGCCAGGTCGATAGCGGGAAAAATGCGGCGATCCGCCAGTTCCCGCGACAGGCGCATCTCCAGGTTACCCGTCCCCTTAAATTCTTCGTAAACAACCTCGTCCAGCCGGCTGCCTGTCTCAACCAGGCAACTGGCCACGATAGTCAGGCTGCCCCCCTCCTCGAGAGTGCGAGCAGCCCCGAAAACGCGCCGTCCAACCTCTAGAGCCCGCGCATCAATGCCACCGGAGAGTGTCCGGCTCCCATAGCCGCCACGCGCATTGCGCGGCCCGCTCCACATATCGCTGCTCAAATTGTGAGCGCGAGCCAATCGCGTCAGCGAGTCGAGCAAGATCACCACATCTTTTCCATGCTCCACCTGGCGCTTTGCATCGTTCAACGCCTGCTCGACAATGCGCCCGTGCCTTGCCAGTTGCTGGTCGAAGCTCGAAGCATACTGCTTCACTGTCGGCCCCTGCACCTCCATACGCCATTCCGTCACCTCCTCGGGCCGCTCATCCACCAGGCAAAGAAACAGCAGCGCTTCAGGATAGTTTTTGAGAACAGCCGCCGCGATCTGGCGCAGGATCGTCGTCTTACCCGCCTTTGGCGGCGCCACAACCAGCGCCCGCTGCCCGAAGCCCAGCGGCACAAACATATCCATCAGCCGCGTAACAAGCGGCTCCTGGCCCGTTTCCAGCGTAATACGGCGATTGGGATGGATCGGCGTCAACTTGTCAAATGCTGTGGGTGCTGGTGTCACGATATGTTATGTTCCTTGTCCTAGAAGCTAGTTTTACGTGTGAGAGCAATGCTGCTAGGTAACAGTGTATCCTGCCTGTATGTATTTGACAATAGCATCAACAAAGCTCTCAACTTCATCACGAATATCATCAAATGCCCCGTTGTTGTCAAGCACTTTAATACACCGCTCCTCGATACCGTGCTCTGCCATAACATTAGAGGATAGAACATGGGCGCTCTTTTTAGCATAATATGTATTGAAGATATACTCTGAAACTTCGTGATCATCCAGTGTTTGTGGATGAGCGACGCGCTCTTGAATGCGAGCTTTGCATGTCTCGATGTCAGCGTCAAGAAAAAGAAAATAAGCGCCCAGTAAAAAATGAGGAGTGAACTGTTGCAGGGCATGGTTATAATCATCGCGAGCAAACTCAATAAGAATGAGCATAGGTTTGAAAACAGCCTGAACATGATTATTAATGGTTTGCCCTGCCCTGTGTGCCTCTTGCTGCACTGTCTTTAAAGCACTATCACATACAGAAGGGTCAAGGACATCGAAGCCATCACGCCCTGTGGGGCTAAATTTTCCTTCTGTGTCAGCCTTATACATAGCGTAAAGAATACCATAGTCATTGACGCGTACTGTATGGCAATCACTCTTTTGCCTTCCTACATAATCAATAACATGACGCGCAATAGTTGATTTCCCGCTACCAGGTAATCCTAAAATAAACAGTTTCATAGACATGAAAATATACACCCCTTACGCAAATAGAAGCATTTTGGAACGTTTTGATACATTAAGATATATCACGAAACAGTAAATCACACAAGGGAAATGCAACCAGATAAGAGGTAATTGCTAGCTTGAGTATAGCGCTTGATCGAATGTCTGGAGCAGCAACACATTTTTCTGAAAAGACGTGTTGCCATGGATAATTTATGATTGGCTTGAGACGGCGGCTTCGTTCAAAATGGGAGTAACAAACTCGCTAATCTGTGCCAAAAACGCTTGCTTAGTAACCCCGTTCATGTTGTTGACGACCTTTATTCTTTCTTCGCTAATGTGAAAACGGTCTCGAAGACAAGCGGTTGTTAAGGTTAAATATTTACGATGGTCTCTGCTATAATAAGCCTCGAAAATATACTCTGAGACGTAATGATCGTCAGGCGTCTGTGGGTTTGCTGCGCGAGCTTTGATACGCTGTTTGCATGTCTCAACTTCAGCATCGATGAACAAGAAAAAAGCGTCTATTAGCGGCATAGAAGTAAAAAGCTCTAATGCTTTACAATATTCGTCACGAGCGAACTCAACGATGCTCACTCCATTTGTTTCGCAAGTGCGTTCTTTTTCTTGCAACCGGCGTACCAACTCTCTTAAGGCATCGTCGAATGCGCTGAGATCATGGACATCGAAGCCATCATGCAGAGTGGAACTGAAACGTACACCCTCCCTATCCGCTAGAAACATTTCGTATAAAATACGATAATCTTGCAGCAGATAAGTGGTCCGACCGTAGTCACGCGCCAGCATTTCGATGTAGCGACCAGTAGTTGACTTACCACTGCCGGGAAGCCCTAGTACAAAAACAATCTGTTCCATAGAAACACGCCTCTTTGCCGAATCCTACACAAACAATAAATAACACCCGGAGATGACGCGAGAAAAATAGGATGATACTCGAAAAATCCAGAAATCGCTGGTAAAACGTTCTGTGCTTTTAACAATAGCAAAGACGGTTGAAATTGCTAATAAGTAACTATGTGTTAATACTCTTTTAGCCAGTGATCTGCTTTTCCTCCTTCAAAGGGGGTGGAAACCACAGTATCCATCCCCATTTCTCATAGTCCCAGCTCATGATATTGTTCCCTCCCAAGTCTTGCCCCGTCGTGAGCGCTTCATCGAGTGATTGCATAATCAACGCTGCAGTTGACGAAAGCGCTGATATTGTAGGATAGCGCTCTAGCACCTCCTGAAGCTTTGCATAGGTATACGAGTTTACTCCCAACCGCACGGTTACTTTGGGAGACTCGATCAGATTCTCTTCGGGCGTTGGCTGTTCGAGGGTAAAGCGCACTGCGTCAACCTGGTATACACGATCCAGGGCTTGTTTTAGAATCCTGGCCTTTTCACGCGCCTCTGCAAGCGAAATCTTGTTCAACAGCAGGTAGTATCTATCCGCGTAGGCATGATAGAGCTTACAGCCCGAAGTGTTTGTAAACAATGCCTGAAGCTGCCTCTGAATGCGTAGCCCGACAGCACGGCTTAAGTTTCTCTCCATGCGGTCCCCATATTTGTCAGTGTTGCTGGTATGTCCATCGATATCGACAGCAATGAAGGAGACAGCGGTTTCTTTCGTGGTATAGTGTCGCTTATCGTCTTTGGCGGATCGCTCATAGCTCTCCATGCCTTGAATGTCCTGCAGGAGAGACTCGACGTCGTAGATAAAGTCGGTCTCGGAGGCGAATACGCCAAAGGTTGGATCGACAATGCCAGGGTTTCTGAGCAGAGAGAGGAACTTCTGTGAGACTTGTTGCCGGGCGCGATAGGTCATAAGCAACTCCTGGGCCATGCGTGCGACGATACGCAGCACGTGCTGATCCCTCTCGTTGAAGCCATCTGGACCCGCTGCCGCCACATAGAGTACGCCCATTGGGATATCATCTTCTCCGCCGATGGGAATAACAATGGCCGAGCCGGGTTCTTCCAGTTCGCGATTGACGATTGTCTGGTCTTCGGGAGTTACCCTATGATGATAGATGACGCGGCCTCCCTGGTAAGCTCGCAGGCTGATACTGATCACGGAGTCTGTAGGAGAAACGGCAGTTGTGCCTATCTTATAGATTGATGGAGCGTACCGGCTCTTCGCCCGTACAGCCAGGCCGCGCCGCTGGAATGGCAGATGGGCATGATCCGGCGTGAGAATGCAGCAGAATTTCCAGCGATGCTGCTCTGCTCCTCCCAGGTGTACTACCGTATTGGCAAGGTTTTTCAAGATAGTGTCTTGAGTGGTTGGATTCGTAATAACATCCAGGAATGGATCGATGATATCGCGCATCCCTGACCCAAGATAAAAGTTCCAATCTGGCACTTCAGTATAGAGTGGTTCCAGCAAACGCCTGATCACTTCTACCGTTGGCTGGCTCAATGTGAGACGGCTATCAAGGACGTCTAGACGTGGAATAATTAGTAACGTGTTGTCAAGGGGCTCATCTTCACGGTCTATTCCCTCTTCTACTACCTTCAACGGCATGACACGAAACGTACCGGGATATTGAATTGAAGGGCCAGTAGAAAGAAGTGTGTAGAAAGAGCGACTTTGCCCAAGCCAACCTACGAGTGATTCGCCAATCGTGGGCAAATCCTGGGTTTCGTGGACTTTCATATATGCATCTGGTGTGTGAAGTGGCAGGATCAATCCTGCTCGTGTGAAGCGAGTTTCTTCGCAAATCATGGCGAGTGCGAGATAGAGGACGTGAGAAGCATAGTAGCGCCAAAAAAGTTCCTGGTATAACGCATGATTGACACGCTGGTCAATCGGCATACTATCGGCTTCGCGCACAAACTCGCGCTGGCCAACGCCGGGCAGTGCTGGCGGCATCTTTTGTACAACAGACGCCCAGATGTCGGCGATATTTTCTGGAATCTCACCGATGCTATAACGGCCCCGGTCGAGCAATTCTTTAACGATGGCGAGCTTTGCTAACTCGCTCGGAGAATACTGCCGTTGCCCGGTGATATCCTTCGTTCGCCAGGGACTGAGCAGGCGCTTGTCCTCAAGGTCACGAATGCGACTCTCTTTCATATGAAACAACTGGGACATGCGCCCAATAGTCACTGTAGCCTCTGCTCGTGCATGTTCAATGCTCTGCTGGATGCGTTCCTGGGCATCTTTGCGTTGCAGGTATTCTTTAATAGGTTCCAGCTTTTGCTCTTCCATACGAGTTTCCTTACCGGCATAACCTCTATCTCACCTGCACCTATAAACTAGACGTCAGATGATACTTCCATTGTAATTAATGTATGCTAATCGCCCTTGCTCAATATAAGAAACATATCATGATGAATAAAACGCCCGAGAAGTTCTTAATTAATGCTCGCGGTAATTCAGGGCAATGTATAGGAAAAGAGTCCTACCATGCCAAGAATCAATGATGCTATTGTAAACCCTAATAGATTACCTGTCAATAACGGAGGTAATGCGCAAAATTTTTATATTACTTGCGTTATATCGACATCTTTGCCATATATAAAAAGAATTGTTTCTGCAAATGTTAGGAAATTTGATAATAAAAACCATTGACATTCCAAGTATTCTCTGCTATATCTAAATTATTAGGAAGAATAGTTAGAAATGTTTCAGAAAACCTATTTATCTTGTCAGGTTTCCTGCTTAATAGAGAGCTAATATCCCGTATTGACAAGGAATTATGCTTTTATCAGAGTTTTTTCCGACAAAACAAAGAAAGGGACCCGACATGAGATCCGAACTAAACGAGTTTGATTTCGATAAGGATGATACATATAGCGAAGCTATCTGGAAGAGATTATATCATCAACTGCGTCCTTTTATTACAAAATTTGTATATGGACATAGGTTTTCTTTGAGCAAAGGCCAGGAGAACGATATCGTCGAAGATTTGCTACAAGAAGCCGTCATCCATATTTTCAAGTACATGAAGCGTGTTGCAGAAGGCCTTGTTGCTCCTATCGACTCGCTTGAGCGGTTCGGATACACTACGGCGCTGAACGTTTGCCGGGATTGGTGGAGGAAAGAGCGGCATGGGCTGCTGTGCCTGTCTCTGGATGATGGAGTGCCTGAAGATGTGCTGAACCGGGCCTGGACTCTCAACCCTGAAGAAGTTGCGCTGAATCTGGTGTACCAGGAGTGGATCTTTATGAAGGCAGCGAGAGATATCGCGCGGTTCCCGCGAAAAACCCGTCAAGCGTTGCTGATCGAACTGGCAGAGCGTACATTCTTTGATGACGAGCCAACGCCCTTGCAAAAAGCGTTCCTGCAGCTGGGTATCAGACTTGCTGACTACCAGAAGCTCAAGCCGACTGATCCGAAGCTGCGTAGACGGCACAATTCGCTGGCGAATCATGCGTTCAATCGGCTCAGGACGTTCTCGTATCGCTAGTTTCCGCTGAATAGCTCTTACACTTGTTATCAATAGTGGCATCCGCCTTGTAGGCGTTCGCAGTCGTTGCACAATAGTAGATTGCTCATGCAAAAGAGATGAATGCAGGATTTCGCTCGCCGCTTCGCGTCAAGGGGGCAAGCAGAAAGGAGCACAGGCATGTCCATAGATCTACAAACGCTTATCATTCTCATGCTGATTGTCTTCATCATCGGCCTGGTGATTGGCATCAGCCTGGGACGGCCCCGTTACCCACGCCTTCCACCCTACTAGCGAGCGATGAACAAGTGTAGGGACGCAATTCATTGCGCTCCCTTTGCCTCGGTGTCTCCGCATACTGATTCACAGCGCTTGTGATACAATACAAAACATCCTTACCTCACATTCTGTAGTTTCATAATTCCTGCAATTTGCATACAGGACGCATCGATGCAAACTTACGCACAAAACTATCTACCGCTCCTCTGGATCTACCAGGATGAATTACTCCAGCGCCTGGAGCTGCTTGTCAACATCGACTCGGGCACGGGCCAGAGGGAAGGTATCGACAACATTACCATCCACTTGCAACAGTGGCTCAGCGATATCGACTTCATTGTCACGTTGCACGATGCCGGGCAATATGGACACAATTTAGTGGCGACACGTCAAGGGAAGGGCCATGCCCGCCTGCTCGTTGTCGGCCATATTGACACCGTGTACAAACCTGGAGCTACCTCGGTCCAGCCATTTTACGTCCAGGATGGACTCGCCTACGGCCCCGGCGTCATCGATATGAAATCTGGCGTGTTAATGGGTATTTATGCCTTGCGTGCGCTCATAGAATCAGGCTTTGAGCAATATGGGGAATTGACCATCTTCTTCAATAACGATGAAGAGATAGGCTCCTTGGGCAGCGCACCCCTCTTGCGTCACATCGCCCGGCAGATCGATGCAGCTCTCGTCCTGGAACCATCCCGTTCCGCCGAAATCGTCACCAACGCGCGCAAAGGCGCGGACAGGTATATCCTGGAAGTCCAGGGCATACCCGCTCACTCGGGAGCAGAGCCCCACCGTGGGCGTTCAGCCGTCATCGAGCTGGCGCATAAAATGATTGCCATCCATAACCTGAATACTATGTTCCGGGGCGTCACCTTCAACGTGACACGTATCAGCAGTAGCGAGCAGCTTAATGTCGTGCCAGATGTGGCGCACTGCTATATTTCCGTACGCGCCTTCGACGAAGATGGCCTCGACCAGGCAGCAGCAGCATTAGAAGCTATCAGAGCGGGATGTAGTATCCCCGGCACTCGCACAACGCTGGCACGTACCCGTGGGCGAATGCCTTATAAAGCAACCACTGGTATAACGCGCCTGGTAGAAACGGCGCAGGCAGAGGGCAAAGGTCTTGGTCTTCAGCTTGTGGCTGAAAGCAAAGGCGGCGTCTCGGATGCAAACCTCCTGGCGGAATCAGGCATCCCAGCGCTGGATAGCCTCGGGCCGGTAGGCGGGGGCATGCATGACCTTCATCGAGAATATCTGCGCGTAGAGTCATTACCGCTGCGTGGCGCATTGTTGACAGGGCTGATTCAGCGTTTGTGCCTGTCAGAATCTACAGGTGAGTAAACCGTTCGCATGACCAGTGACTTTATCCCAGCAATCTTATATACTTCCTTTTAGAAAGTATTAACGAGAACATGTGCGTTCTCGTACTTAACACCAGGAGTATACACGTTATGGCATTTCATGGAATGCGCGGTGGGCTGCAAGACTATGCCGAAGAACTAAAAAAACGCGGGCGCAAAACCGACATGCGTACTGTGCGTCGCGTCGCCCAATCCTTTAGCATATATAAAATACAGGTTATACTGGTTCTCATCGCCATCATTCTCACGACCGTTTTGGGCCTGGTCAACCCACTCTTGATCCGCTATATCTTTGATGACGCTATCGGCAAACGCAACCTGAACCTGCTTATTATCCTTGTCTCTATCATGTTCGTGATGCCTATCGTCACGGGTATTATAGGAGTCGGGCAGACATACCTGAATAATGTCATTGGGCAGAACGTAATGCGTGATTTTCGCAATAAGCTCTATATCCATTTGCAGAGTCTATCTTTGCGCTTCTTCACCTCGACGCGCACTGGCGAGATCCAATCTCGCCTCTCCAATGATGTCGGCGGTGTGCAAGGTGTCGTCACTAACACTGCTACCAGCATTGTCTCAAATGTCTCAACGGCCCTGAGCACGATCATCGCGATGATATTCATCAGCCCGATCCTCACGCTCGTTTCACTCGGCCTCTTGCCTCTCTTCTTGTGGATCACTTACAAGGTGGGCAATGTACGCCGCACAACCAGCAAGGAGACTCAGAAGAGCATGGCCTCGCTCACCGCGATGATGCAGGAGACGCTCTCTGTGAGCGGCATTCTCCTGACTAAAACCTTCGGGCGCCAGCAATATGCAGAGCAGCGGTTCGAGAAGGAAAATCAGAAACTGACCAACCTGGAGGTACGCCAGCAGATGATTGGGCGCTGGTTCTTTATGTTCATTGGTACATTCTTCTCAATTATGCCCGCAATCATCTACCTGATAGCCGGGTGGCTGATAATTCGTGACCCACTGCATGCAGGCATCAGCCTGGGTGGTATCGTTGCGTTCACGACACTGCAAAGCAGACTCTTCTTCCCCATCGGCCAGCTGCTCTCTGTCCAGGTAGAAATACAGGGCGCGCTGGCATTATTCGATCGCATCTTTGAGTACCTTGACATACCTATTGAAATTCAGGACTCGCCTGGTGCGCTCTATCTTAATCCTGATAATGCGCGTGGCGACGTCACGTTCAGAAACGTTACTTTTGCCTATAAACGTGACGAACCCGGTGTGCTAAGTGGACTAAGCGATAAGCAGGATAGTGAGAACAGCAATGGCAAGGTGAAACGTCTGGTCTCACCAAATCCTGTAGCCTTCTCTGAGGAGCCAGTTGCAACTACTGCAATCAATAATGTCTCGTTTCAAATCAAACCTGGGCAGTTGGCCGCCCTCGTGGGACCAAGCGGCGCTGGCAAGACAACTATCACCTATCTTGTCCCACGGCTCTATGACGTGGACAGCGGTGCAGTGGAGATCGATGGACATAATGTCAAGGATATTGCGCTGGCTTCATTGAGCCAACTCATAGGTGTCGTTACTCAGGAAACCTACCTGTTCAATGCCTCAATCAGAGAAAACTTGCTGTACGCTCGTGAAAATGCTACAGAAGAAGAGATGATCGCGGCGGCCAAAGCAGCAGCTATCCATGATCGCATCGTGGAGCTTGATGACGGTTACGATACTATCGTGGGCGAGCGTGGTTACAAGCTCTCCGGCGGTGAGAAGCAGCGCATTGCCATTGCTCGCGTTATTCTGAAAAACCCGAGGATCCTCATCCTGGATGAGGCGACCAGCGCCCTCGATACTCATTCGGAGCGCTTCATCCAGGCCGCTCTGGAGCCATTGATGAAGAATCGTACCACGCTAGCTATCGCACATCGTCTTTCAACAATTCTGGCTGCGGATATCATCCTGGTTGTTGATAAAGGCGAAATCGTAGAACGTGGCACCCACGAGGAGCTACTCCGGCGAGAAGGTCTCTACGCACGGCTCTATAACGAGCAGTTCTCGCAGTTACAGGAAGAACTCGAGGTAGGCTGAAGCGCCCCATAAAAAACCTGGCGCCCTTGCAGGTGCCAGGTTTTTCCAGAAACCAGATATTAGCTTCTTACATCTGGCCTGTTTTGGCCTTGCTGTACTGTTCGGTCAACTCTTCCTTGGTGCGGCTGTATAGTTCCCGACCCTGGGTTAACGCCTCATTGGCGCGAGTGCGCAGTCGCTCTCCCAGTCCCTCGGTGCGATCGCGCAGCGTAATGCCCTGCTCGTTGAGCTGTGCCAGCGTAGCTTCACCCGACTGGGGTGCGAGCAACAAACCAGCAGCTACACCCAACGCAAATCCTACAAGTAATCCCCACAAGAATTTCATGCTTTTCCTCCCTTCTCTATAAACTCGTTAGACAACGCGGGTATCTCCTAATATAGCATATACAACTGAAAAAGACCGGCAAGGGGCCTGGTCAGGCAACCTTTTATCGAAGTAACCAGTTACAGTGAATCCACAGGCTCTTCCAGCGTCCTCTTTACCAATGCGAGGAGGCTCTCCAGCTCAAAGGGTTTTTGTACTACATACACCCGCTGGTAGTGATCTGGATCGCTCTCTATCAGCCTGATTACCTCTTCTGCCTCAAGTACCGCCGCCGTATAAACAATGACAGGAATATCTACTGTCACGGGATCATCCTTTAATTGCTTCAAGATATCCTGTCCAGAAATATCGCCCAACCTCAGATCTAGAATCAACAGGTCTGGCAATTGAGCTTTGACCCGTGAGAAGGCGTCTCTGCCCTCTTGCAGAATATAGACCTGATACTGCTCATCCTCCAGGACTCTGCGCATCAGGTGAAGCAGCTCATTCTTATCGTCAACAACGAGTATGTGTTTTTCCACTGAGTAATCAGCGCAGAACCTCGCCTCATACTGGCAGGTATGAGACGAGCGCTTCCTCCTGTCATAGTCTTTTTTAAGGACGCCATGCTTGAGTGCCAACCGTAGTGTATCATGTATTACACGTACAGACAAGCCTAATGGTGATATACTACAACAAAGCATCAAACTGTGCCAACATATACTATAGCCTGGAACAGTAACACCTATTTACGAGGAGAACCATGTCAGATTATCAATACATCCTGGTCGAGCGTAATGAGCGTATCGGCATCGTCACGCTGAACCGTCCCCAGGAACTTAATGCGCTCCGCACCCAGCTTGTAGGGGAACTCGCTGCTGCATTGGAGGAGTTCGATCGCGATGAGGAGATCCGCTGTATCGTCATCACCGGTGCCGGGGACAGGGCGTTTGCCGCAGGGGCCGATATCAAAGAGATGGCTGATAAATCGCCTGTTCAAATGATGGTGAGTGGTTTCGAGCAATGGCTGCGCATCAAGCGCGTTCGTAAGCCGATGATAGCGGCGGTGGGTGGTTATGCCTTGGGCGGCGGTTGCGAACTGGCTATGCTGTGCGACATGATAGTAGCGTCAGAGAATGCGCGCTTTGGACAACCTGAGATTCTGCTCGGTGTCATTCCTGGAGCAGGCGGTACTCAACGCCTGGCACGCACCCTGGGCAAGTATCGTACTATGGAAATGGTACTGACGGGAGCACAGGTCAGCGCCCAGGAGATGGCAGCGCATGGCCTGGTAAATCGCGTTGTGCCAAAAGGCGAGCACCTCAACGAGGCTATAAAACTCGCGCAAGAAGTTGCCGAACGTCCACCCCTCGCTGTACGCCTGGCAAAAGAAGCCGTGCTTGCCGCTTTTGAAACGCCGCTGGAACAGGGTCTGGAGATCGAGCGTAAAAATTTCTTCTTACTGTTCTCCAGCGAAGACATGCGTGAAGGTATGCAGGCATTCATAGAGAAACGCAAAGCAGAATTTCAGGGGAGATAGCACTATGGAAGACGCTGTCATTCTCTCTGCCGTACGCACTCCCATCGGGCGCTACGGGGGAAGCCTCAAAGATATACGCCCCGATGATCTTGCCGCGCTGGTAATTACCGAAGCCGTGCGCCGCGCAGACATCGACTCGGGCGCGGTAGAAGATGTTATCCTTGGCTGCGCAAATCAAGCCGGCGAGGATAACCGCAATGTAGCGCGTATGGCCTTGCTCCTGGCGGGTCTGCCCGTTCACGTCGCTGGACAGACGGTCAATCGCCTCTGTGGTTCGGGCTTGCAGGCCATCAATAGTGCAGCCCAGACCATTCAAACAGGTATGGGCGACATCGTTGTGGCGGGCGGCGTGGAGAGCATGACGCGTTCGCCGTTTGTGCTCAGCAAGGCTGATAGCGCCTTCAGCCGCAACATGAACCTCTACGATACGACGCTCGGCTGGCGCTTCGTCAACCCTCGCCTGTCCGCCATACATCACCCCTATAGCATGGGCGAAACGGCGGAAAACGTGGCCACGCGTTACGAAATAAGCCGGACCAACCAGGATGCCTTTGCCTTGCGCAGCCACCAGCGGGCCGTCGCCGCGCAGCAATCCGGGCGATTTGCGCCGGAAATCATCCCCGTCACTATTCCCCAGAAGAGGGGCGAGGCTGTAGTTGTTGCCATCGACGAGCATCCTCGTGCAGATACAACCCTGGAGAAACTGGCTGCCCTCAAACCCCAGTTTCGCAAAGACGGCAGCGTGACCGCAGGTAATTCATCGGGCATCAACGATGGAGCGGCTGCGCTGGTGCTGGCATCCCTCAGTCTCACCCAGAAGCTGAGTTTGCGTCCCCGGGCGCGCATAGTCGCCTCTGCCGTTGCCGGCGTTGACCCTGCCTACATGGGCCTGGGACCGATTCCTGCAGCGCGCAAAGTCCTGCAGCGTACCGGCCTGACTATGCGGGATATGGACCTGGTCGAACTGAACGAAGCATTTGCGGTCCAGGCCTTGCAGTGCACCCGTGAACTGGGAATTGACGAGGAAAAGTTCAACGTCAACGGTGGGGCAATCGCCCTGGGGCACCCGCTCGGCTGTAGTGGAGCTCGCATCGTCGTCACCCTGCTGCACGAACTTGAACGGCGTGAAGGCCGTTACGGCCTGGCAACCATGTGTATCGGCGTCGGCCAGGGCATAGCCACTATCATCGAACGTATATAGTGGCTATCCCACCTGCTCCCCATTCGCTGCGGAGGCATGAGCCTCTGCCAGCCGTGGCACCGTCTCATAGCTCTCAAGTTCCGAGGGACGAATCCAGCGCATCTCCGTAGCTTCCCAGTCTAGCCGGATCGCATCAGGAGTAGTCACCTCGAAAAGGAATGGGTGAACATACCAGTGCCGCCCGATCTCAGTATCCTCGTACTCGACCACCGCGCCGCGCCTGAGCATACGTACCTGCTCTCGCAGCAGGCCCGTCTCCTCGCGAATCTCTGTATAGGCCTGCTCGTCGGGCGTTGTATCCTTCTCGATGAAACCGCTCACGCCCGCCCATCGACCGTGATAGCTCCCCACGCGCTGGCTCCTCCGCACGATCAACAGGCGCGATTCGCCGCCATCAAAGCGCAGCAGAAAGCAAGTCACCACGTGCGTCGGGCGTAAGGAGCTTTGTGAACTATAGGATTGTTGCTGGCCCACAATAAGGTCCTCCTGCTTCTGTTCTTGACAGCATAGTTAATACTCCTATATAGTATGCTCGGCGCATACTATACTTTTGCAGCCACATTTTTGGCATTTATGCCTTCATTATATCTTTATCAGGCCTGCAAAGGCCTTTTTGCCTTTACCAGTGGAGGTAGGCTGACGTGTCACAAGGACAGATCATCTTAGCCCTAATTATAATAATACCTGTGGGTGCAGTACTAGCTTTGGTCATAGGGCATTACATCGGGCTGATGAGAAATAAAGAAAAATTCGAAGCGCGCTTGCGGGCCGAGAAGGAAGCCAGCGAGCAGCGGCTCCTCGATGTCCAGGTAGAACAGCGCGAAGTACTACGCGAGGCCCGCGATGAGACGGCGCGCCTGCGCGCAACGATGGAACGTGAAAATAGCGAGCGGCGTATCGAACTGCAGCGCCAGGAGCGGCGCTTGCAGCAAAAAGAAGAGGCGCTCGAGCGCAAGATCGATGTGTTTGAACAACGGGAGCGCAAACTTGCGGGGCGCGAACGTTCGCTTGATCAGACCCGTGAGGAGTTGGAGGGCCTCAAGCAAAAGCAGGCTGCCGAACTTGAGCGCATTGCGCGACTTACAGAGGAGCAGGCCAGAGAACTCTTGCTCACGCGCATTGAAAATCAAGTGCGTGCAGAGGCCGCCCACCGTATTCGCATGATTGAAGAACAGGCTCGCGAAGAGGCAGATGCTCGTGCGCGCGAGATCATTACCCTCGCCATCCAGCGTTGTGCCTCCGATCAAGTTGCCGAGGCCGTCGTCTCAGTGGTACCATTGCCCAATGATGAGATGAAGGGGCGCATCATTGGGCGCGAGGGTCGCAATATCCGCGCGCTAGAAGCCGCCACGGGCGTTGACCTCATCATTGATGACACTCCAGAGGCAGTGATTCTTTCCGGCTTCGACCCCGTGCGGCGCGAGGTAGCCCGCCTGGCTCTGACCCGCTTGATCCTCGATGGGCGTATCCACCCGGCACGCATCGAAGACGTTGTCGCCAAGGCGCGCCAGGAAGTCGATGCCATTGTGCGCGAGGCGGGCGAGCAGGCTGCAATGGAAGCGAACGTGCATGGATTGCAGCCGGAGTTGCTCAAAATTCTGGGACGCCTTCATTTCCGTACCAGTTATGGACAGAATGTGCTCGCACACTCGGTCGAAGTTTCCATCCTTGCAGCAACCATTGCTCACGAACTTGGAGCCGATGTCAATGTATGTAAAACCGCTGCTCTACTGCATGACCTGGGCAAGGCCATTGACCAGGAAGTCGAGGGGCCCCATGCCATCATTAGCGGTGAGATCGCACGTCGTTTCGGAAAATCGCCCAAGATAATTCACGCCATGGTTGCCCATCATGCCACCGATGCCGAGCCGCAGACATTGGAGGCGGCCATCGTGCAGGCCGCCGATGCCATCTCTGCTGCCCGCCCCGGCGCTCGCCGTGAGACCATTGATCTCTATATAAAGCGCCTGGAGGCCCTGGAGAGTATTGCCAATTCATTCACCGGCGTGGAGAAATCCTTCGCCATCCAGGCTGGGCGCGAGGTACGCATCATCGTAAAACCCGAAGAAATCGACGAATATGCGGCCAGTCGGCTCGCCAGCGATATCGCACACAAAATCGAGGAAAGCCTGGACTATCCTGGGCAGATTAGAATCTGTGTTGTCCGCGAAACGCGCGCTATCGACTACGCAAGATAATAATCCAGGTTATCTGCTGCCCGGCTAAATCTCGGCCGGGCGAGTAATCCTTCGGGAACCGTGTGGCAACTACATTCCTTACAGTGGTAGGAAGCTAGAAAGACGTTGCATGACCAATCTTGTTGATTTACATACCCATTCAACCGCCTCGGATGGCATCTACTCACCGGGCGAACTGCTCCACCAGGCCAGGGATGTAGGCCTGCGAGTGCTGGCGCTGACCGATCATGACAGCACCAATGGTATCGAAGAGGCCGCGCAGGTAGCAAGAACGCTCGATATCGAACTCATTCCCGGCATTGAAATCAACACCGACGGCAGTGGCAGCGAAATACATATACTCGGTTACTTCCCCGAATACCAGCGTCCCGCGTTTCAATACGTCTTGCAGGTGCTGCGCGACGCCCGTGTGCGCCGTGGAGAGCGCATCGTCGAGCGCCTGAACGAGCAGGGCGTTCATATTAGCTGGGAACGTGTGCGGCAAATAGCCCAGGGTGCCGTGGGCCGGCCGCACATCGCCGAGGCTCTGTTAGAGGCCGGTTACGTAAAGAGCATTCCCGAAGCATTTGAGAAATATATCGCCACCAACTGTCCCGCTTATGTCCCGCGCTACAAACTCACCGTAGAGGACGGTTTTCACCTCATCGCCAGCGCTAACGGTTTGCCCGTAATGGCCCATCCCGCCGAAATGCTTACCTCTGGTACGCTACATAAATGGCTGCCCAGACTCTGCGAAGTTGGTATGGTAGGCCTTGAGACCTACTATGGTCAGTACACGCCAGATATCGAGCGCGAGTTGCGAACCCTGGCCGACAAATATCATCTTATCCCGACCGGGGGCAGTGACTTCCATGGTCCCGGCATTCATCCTACTCCGCTCGGCGGCCACTATGTCCCCTATGAGTCGGTCGAACGCTTGAAGGTGGCAGCAGTGGAACGTCATAGCAAGGCTCCCCCGTCGTTTGAGTTACCTCCTCCTGTGAAGGAAAGATGATCAACCGGACTTTTTGCTGCCTTCTTCCAGATAATGGAATAGCGCCACAACAGGTGCTTTCTCACCTGGGCACCCGGCAATAATTCTGCACAAATCTTACGTACTTGCGACAAGGTGAGATAAGAATCTCTTTGACCGTGCTCGGTCCAGGCTTCTCGCTCTGCGCGTGACGGTCTCACCCGGCCGGTCTTGATCAATTTCAATATAGTACTCACGAGGATTGCTAGCGCGCTTCTTAGCACATCGGGCAATCCTTCTCCCTGGAAGAGATCAAGGACCAGCAGCGTGCCGTTCGCCTTCAGCGCATTCTTCATCTTCGTGAGCATTTCCTCCATCGGCAAGTGGTGTAGTGTTGCGATAGATGCAATGCAATCAAACTGTTCGGCGGGAAACTCCCATTCCAGGACATTGGCAACTCGAAAATCAATGTTTGTATACTCCTGGGAACGCTCCCTGGCAATCCGTATCATCTGAGGTGAAAGGTCCAACGCAAGTACTCGCTCCGCTCGTTTTGCCATGAGACGCGCGAATGCTCCCGTGCCGCAGCCAATCTCAAGGGCGCTCTCACAGTCCTTCGGAATGTGTTTGAGTAGAAAGTCGCCATAATGGCTGTTGTGATCCCAGCCATCTCTTGAGAGCAACGCCAACCGGTCGAAGTCTGCTTGAATTATCCCAGCATCAAAATCACCTGATATGACAATAATGCCTACTCTCCTACGAAATCTACTATGGCGTCCGCTACGGCTCCTGGAGCATCGAACAGGACCATATGGCCTGCATCGGGTATAGTCACCAGGCGCGACCCTGCTATCTCGCGATGCAAGCGTTGACCAAACTTTAACGGTATTTGCTGATCGTTTTCGGCCCAGATGATGAGCGCCGGTCGCCCCAATGCCTTGAGATCGGACGAGACCGAGTTAGAGTAGTTCGGGAGGAGCAAACGTATATGCTGGAATAGAACTTCTTTGCCCAGTTCGCCAATCCAGGGTTCGATGTAGGCATCAAGGATCTCCTCTAATGCCTTCTTGTTTTGCGCTCCATTGGGTAGTGTTGCACGCAGGTCGTTGATCACATCTTCAACACGTGTACGCTTGGGCAGTTCTGGGTCCTGGCACTTGCGCATGTCTGGCAGCGGCCAGTTTTCTGCAAACGTGTACTCGTAGCAAATGCTATCGATCAGCACCAGTGCAGCCACGCGCTGGGCACTCAGGCGTGTGGCCAGAATCTGTCCCACTCCCCCCCCAATACCATGCCCAACCAGTACCACGTTGGTGAGATTGAGCTGGTCCAGCAGCATCGCCAGGCCGTCGGCTTGGCCCCAGATGGAGGTATCTGCGGGCCAGGGGTGGTCCGAGAGACCATAGCCGAGCATATCGATTGCATATACGGCCCGGTTGATACCAGCAAGCTGCGGTAAAACATTATTCCAGGTGAAAGCCCCGGCAACAATGTCATGGAGCAGGACAATCGCGCCATCAGTTCCATATGCAGCTCCCTGGACGATATAGCTGAGATTGTAATGAATGACGTGTGCCTTGCGCCGCTCCTGGTCGCTGGCAGTCTCTGCCTCTGTTGTCTGTGTCAATGTATTGCTCCTTCGTACGTAGATAAATAGAGCATCGGAAGGCAGTCCGATTACGCTTTTGCATAGAGGGCAGGCACGTTATAGAACGCGCTGAACCCGGCATAGTGCGCCGTTTCGCTGCCGAGTTCCTCTTCAATCACCAGCAGGCGATTGTACTTTGCGACGCGTTCGCTGCGTGCAGGAGCGCCAGTTTTAATTTGCCCTGCGTTCGTAGCAACCACAAGATCAGCGATGGTAGTATCCTCTGTCTCGCCCGAGCGATGGGAGACCACGGCAGTGAAGGCCGAGCGCTTCGCCATCTCGATGGCAGCCAGTGTCTCTGTCAGCGTGCCTACCTGGTTCAATTTGATGAGGATAGAATTGGCTGAGCGTTCCTGAATGCCGCGTTTGAGGCGGGAGGTATTAGTCACAAATAGGTCGTCACCGACGAGTTGCACCCGGTCACCCAGTCGCTGGCGCAGATGCGCCCAGCCCTCCCAGTCATCTTCGGCTAGCCCATCTTCAATGGTGATGATGGGATACTCGCCAATCCATTGTTCGTACAGGTCCACCATCTCGCCGGAGGTCAGCGTGCGTCCCTCGCGTGTCAGGACATACTTACCGTTGTCATAAAACTCGCTGGCGGCCGGGTCCATGCCCAGGAAGATATCCACACCGGGTCGATAGCCTGCTGCTTCAACAGCGGCCACAATCACCTCTAGCGCCTCGCGATTGGATCCAAGCGAAGGAGCAAAGCCGCCTTCATCGCCAACGTTGGTGTTGTACTTTTTGTTGTGCAAGACCTTCTTCAAGCCCTGGTAGACTTCGGCCCCCATGCGTAGCGCTTCGCGAAAGGTTGGCGCGCCGACGGGCAGGACCATATACTCCTGCATGTCGGTCGAGTTATCGGCATGTTTGCCTCCATTGAGGATATTCATCATGGGCACCGGCAGCGTACGGGCCGCAACACCTCCCAGGTAGCGGTAAAGCGGCTGTTGTTCTACCTGGGCAGCTGCTTTGGCAATGGCGAGAGAGACTCCCAGAATGGCATTTGCGCCCAACTTCATCTTGTTTGGTGTTCCATCAAGTTCGATCATCACCTCGTCCAGCATCACTTGATCAATGGCGTCCAACCCGATAATCGCCTCGCGGATGGTTTCATTGACATTGCGCATGGCCGTGAGAACACCCTTACCGCCATAGCGGCTCTTATCGCCATCGCGCAGTTCTACAGCCTCGTGCGCTCCCGTTGATGCTCCAGAAGGGACTGCGGCGACGCCACGCTCGCCGCCCATAAGCAAAACTTCAACCTCGATGGTGGGATTGCCCCGCGAATCCAATATTTCGCGAGCGACAACATCTTCAATCGTGCTGATTCCATCTACGCTGTTTGGCATAACACTTGTATCCTCCGCAGACTATGCATATCTGTTACGCGGGCTATTGTACATCGCCAAGAGCGATTGAGGCAAGTCAAGATCTAAGTTTGTCTTACTTTTCTGCATCAGCATCGACAAAAATTTGCGTAGGGCGGCGAATCAATGTGTTGCGAGGAGAGGAGTTAGAGGTGGCGAAACCTTTACGCAACAAACCGCTGCCTCTGGCAAACTGGTTTGGCGAAGGCCGTACAGCTGGCTGTACCGTAGGCGTTTCAGGCCACTTCTCCTTGCTAGCTTGTACTATCTCTAATCCCTGGCGCAGGGTCAGCATATCACGCAGGAAGCATGCCACCGCCGAGGCGGCCGAGCCTTTTTCCTTTGAAATATCAAAACGTTTGACAGTTACCTCGCCAGCTGCCTGTGCGGCCTGTGCCATCGGATCAGATGTTTTGGCGGCATAGGCATCCTGGAAGATATCATCCCAGCCGCTCCACCGTCCCCGCAGCGGCTTCCAGCCAAGCTGGCTATCACTGATGGTACGCCACTTTTCCTCAGTAAATTGGATCCAATCGTCCAAGAGGCGTCTATAGGTCTCCAACTGCTGGCGCAGGCGCTCTTCTTCCGCGGAAGGTCGCTGTGGAAAGGCTTGCGGGAGACCATCGGTCGTACGTGGGCTGGTGAAGCCTCCAGTTTGCGGAAATCCCATAGTAGGATGCTCGGCATAGGGTCCAGCCATGCTGCCATTCATTCCAACATTGGCTCCTGGCACGAAACCTGGAGGCATAGCAGGGAAAATACCAGTAGGCCCTGTCAGTGCTGCAAAATCGGGAACCTGCTGGCCGTTTGGCATACCGAGCATGGGTATTTCTGTACCTGCTGGCAGTTCGCCGATGACATGAATACCGCTTGCGCCTAAAGCGGGGGTTACCAGAGTGGAGCCATCCGACAAGAGCATACCTTCAGGTAGAGATGGCAGGCCGCCAATTACAATTTCTTCATGCCCAATTGCATCGAGGATACGCCAGGCCAGCTGCGGATGCTTGATACCCCACCACACACGGCGCATAATAAACGCGCTGGCAAATGTAAAGTTCACTATTAGCCAGACAATACCACGCACAGCCAGCCAGTTGACAAGACCAATCACGATAATCCAATACCAGGTATCGTGCTGTCCCACCTCTTCTATGAATGTCAGCACTGCAGCTACAGTCAGGCTGGGGTCACGCAGAGGATTGATAAAGTCCAAAATACGCCAGAGCCATCGTCGGTCTGTCTTCTCTACCAATGCGTGCTCCTCTCAACTCTCGCCGCTGGTCCGGCAGGTTACTACGACACCAAGTTCTTGCTGTGGGATTCTAACATGAACCCTTTGATCTCTGCAACTTTGCTTGTCAGATGGGTAATAATGGCCATTTGTGCCGGCTCCTACTTAACCAAAACGTAGGCTGCTGCCCAGGCGGGTGATAGCGGTACTATGGTACTGTACTGAGTAGATACCTCCGTTGTATCTCAAGTAGCTCGATGATACCCTGTTCCGCAAGCGTGATCATGGCATCCAATGTGGCACGGCTGAAAACTTTGCCTTCACCAGTACCCTGTACTTCAACAAATTCGTGTTCCGCCGTCATTACTATATTACTATCTACCTCGGCATTTGAGTCTTCCTGGTAGCACAGGTCAAGCAGAATCTCGCCATCAACCACGCCGACACTCACGGCAGCTACTGCTGTCCATACAGGATGCACAGTAAGAATTTTCCGCTGTAACAGTGACGAACACGCACGATACAGGGCAACATAAGCGCCGGTAATAGATGCCGTGCGAGTGCCTCCATCTGCCTGTAGCACGTCGCAATCAAGCGTGATAGTGCGCGGCCCCAGTGCATTCATGTCTACCACCACGCGCAGTGAACGACCAATTAAGCGCTGGATCTCCTGCGTGCGACCGCTGATCCTGCCATCGCGCTCACGCGAACTGCGGGTATGTGTTGCACGTGGTAGCATGTTGTACTCAGCCGTGACCCATCCCTGTGCTTTTCCTTCCAGAAACGGTGGCACTTTCTCTTCTACGCTGGCTGCACACAGAATGCGAGTATTCCCGGTCTCGATAAGTACCGATCCCTCGGCATAATCTAGGTAATCAACAGTCAGGCGCACAGGGCGCAGTTGCAGCGGTGTACGCCCATCTATACGTGTCATTGATAGATACCTTTCTTACACCCTTTTAAGGTCTCTTGCAAGAGACTTTTCCCGCTCACAGTCTATCATTTTTGTTTGACATTTTCATGATCTCCGGCACAGTGCGGCAACCATTTTACTGATGATGTTTCTCATACCATGTGACATAATAGACTCATGAGAAACAACGCGCTTCTCGCAGTAGAAGGAACAAACACATGAGTAAGCAATCCTCTGAAACACATGAGCCAAAACCCTTAGGCAGGATGAGTGATACAGCAGCCTATTCGACGCGTATACAAGAGGCGATGAGATATGATAAGCTCGGCTCTTCAGATTATCTCATGGTTTTGACGATCCTGCGGGCGGTAGCACAAGGATGGACGGAGGAGCAGTGGAAGCAAGAGCAGCACAGGACTGTAAGTGTGCTTACCAAACAGCCTCCAGATAAGCAAACACCACATGCTGACGCTGCCAACCGCTATGAGCAGACGATAGCCTGCTTCAAAGATTTTGTGCTCTGGCCCTGGTAAGACGTTTGCCAAAACCACCTCACATCGGCTCGGTACGGTCCCTGCTACTCATCGAGTTGTAGCCTGCGTCGCCGTTGTTCTGGGCTCCAGCGTGTCAGCGTCAAGGTTTCCTCATCGTTTTTTTGTTCGTAGTAGACGGTTGCAACGTCAAAGTTGGTCAGATAACCAAGAAGCGCATAATCGGGACTCTCCGCGCATTGAAGCCATTCTGCGAGCTTTTTCTGTGCACAGATGTCACAGAAATAGCTGAAGACAGGTCGTCCCTCCTGATCGCGGTGTTCATACTCAAAGGTAGATGTGGTGTGCTTACATCTGAAGCAGAGACGATCCCACAGGTTCCCATCCCTGGTATACCGTTTCAGGCTCCAGATGACTGCCCCCGTTGGTAGCCTTCCCATGCATGACCTCCTTTGCCCATCTGTGGACACCCACCCTGGATAAAGGCAGCAAAATCATATCTAGGCTCCTGCTCTCCTCGCGGCCTCTCTCGGTAGCATGGTTTCTTCGGATTCTGGAGTGACGAGTTCAATGTATGCATCCTCATCAATGGAGGCTGAAAAGAGTTTGAGCTCGTCGGTTCCATCCATGAGCACATACACAACTCCTCCATCGGCGGCATTGATTCTCCCCGTCTCTGCTGTGCGCTTGACACGCACGTGATCACCTTCCTGAAAGTAGGTTCCGTCGGCGTTTGTCTCCATGGCTCTGTCTACCTTTCTCAGATAGCGCGCTGCGTCCAGTGGCCGTAGTGTTCATCGAGCTTTCTTTGCCTATCATTTATACTGCCAGCATACATATATGCATCATCACGGTTATCGAACGATCGGACGAGACGATCATCAGGTCCTGGACCTCCGTCTGCAGACAAGCGCTCCCGGATCAAAAAAACTTGCTCAGTGAGGCGTTGGACATAGTAGCGGTCTTCTATCACTGTAATACCTCCGATGTTACCCAATAAGGGGGTTGAATGATTCTTGTTCGCTCATTCGTTGCTTGCTCACTTCTTGTATACTTAAACCTACTAATCTCTGAGTACTACCGCGGACAAATTCGCTCCATCGAATTTCGCTTTGAAAAGGTTCGCTCCATCCAGGTCTGCTCCACGTAGATCCGCATCGCTGAGATCTGCTCCTTTCAGGTTCGCACGGCAGAGGTTGGCACCACGTAAATCAGCTCCGTGGAGGCGTGCCTTCAGGAGATTGGCATCGCTCAGATTGGCATCCCTTAGATTGGTATGGCGTAGGTCTGCTTCTCGCAAATTCGCTTCTCCCAGGTCTGCTTCCTGCAGATTGGCCTCCGTAAGATCTGCTCTGTGGAGATCAGCTCCGCGTAGGTCGGCTTCGTGGAGATCAGCTCCGTGGAGGTCTGGTTCTAAAGCCTGTACATCAGAATATTCTCGTCGCCACGTATCCCAAAGTGTTTTCCCTGATGAAAGAAGATCAAGATGATGCTGGCTTGCCATAAGGTTCATTTCCTTCTTATTTATTACTTGTACAGCTACACGTGGCAACATTCAGTAAGAACCGCTCGTCCTTGTTGCAGAGCTACTGAGCTTTTACAAGAAATGACTTTCATGAGGAGGAGAAACAGTGAAAAGAGTGTAGATGAGACTCTCTAAGTATACATTATTTTTTACAAAAATACAACTTTCATGCAAAGACAGGTTTCTAAGGAGCAGCAATCATTCACTGAATCTCTCCATTCTTTGTTCTCTTGATAAATATTGCGTTCTTGTAAGAAATAGTATATACTGAACACATGACATCAAAAATAATTGTATCGCTTCTGTGAGAAACGGTTTCTACGGGCGTCAATATGTTGAGTGATGTCGACACAGGAGCATACTATCATGAGACTGTATGTAGGGGGACTCCCCTATCAAACGACCGAACACGATCTGATTGATCTTTTCGAACAGGTAGGACACGTGACCGAGGCTTCGGTCATCACTGATCGCGATACGGGGCGAAGCAAAGGCTTTGGCTTTGTCGAGATGAGCGACGATCAAGAAGCACGATCTGCCATTGAGCGGCTCAACGGCACCACTATGGGGGATCGCACGATTACTGTCAACCAGGCACGCGAGCGCCAATCAACAGGAAACAGAGGGTTCCAAGGAAGAGAACGGCGTCCTAACAAGGGCTTCCGGAGCGAACGCTACTAACTTCCGACGTCCAGTAGCGCGAAAAATGCCAGAAAGACGTTCAGAACACAAGCGATGAACCCAAGGCTAGCTCATCTGCTAGCCTTGGGTTTTTGTTTTCACTCTGCTCCCTAGGCTCCTCCATCATTGATGCTGTTGCGGTAAGTACAGGCAATAAACATCGCAGAGACAAAGCAGGAATTTAGTGAGAAGTTGCTGGAACATGCACTCATTAAAGAAACGCCGTGAAACAAAAGCGTCCCCAGATCACTCCAACTAGTGTTCCACTTGTACAGTGGAGCACGTATAAGTGGAGGTTCTCTTGCGACTTAACATGGTAAACAAAGTTGTCGTCCTCATAGTGGTTATCATCCCCCTGCTCGCTACCGTTCTCGCTATAGGATTGCTCTGGGAGCGAGCCGTTCATTGGTCCGATCTGGTACTGCTGGTAACGACGTATTCTTGTATTGCGCTGGGTGTGACGGTGGGCTTCCATCGTATGCTGACCCATCGTAGCTTTCGTCCCCATCCTGTCATCAAGTGTGTCTTACTCATCCTCGGTTCCATGGCGTGGGAGGGTCCGGCGCTTGAGTGGGCAGCAACACACATCAAACATCACGCGCAGGCTGACCGTGAAGGTGATCCTCATAGCCCTGTAGAGGGATTCTTTCATGCACATCTTGGCTGGCTCTTCAATGACCGTACGGCCGATCCAAACGTGTATTGCCGTAACCTGGTACAGGACCCGATGGTCACCTTCCTCAGTCGCACCTTCTTGCTCTGGGCGGTGCTATCGCTGCTCATCCCATTTGCACTTGGTGGATGGACTGGTCTCCTGTGGGGTGGCCTGGTGCGCATCTTCCTCACGCACCACGTGACCTGGAGCGTCAATTCGGTCTGTCACACCTTTGGCAAACGCGAGTTCGAAACGAACGATAGGAGTCGCAACGAGTGGATCGTCGGGCTGTTGGCTTTCGGAGAGGGGTGGCATAACAATCACCATGCGTTCCCACGTTCCGCCTTCCATGGACTACACTGGTGGCAGTTCGATCTGTCCGGCTACCTCATATGGATGCTTGAACAGCTCGGTCTCGCCCGTGACGTCTACCGCGCCTCATCCACCTTGCGAACACGCTCTGCTGCGGGCGTGAAGGATGTTGCATCCAGGACAAGGACACCTGCGATTTGAATGATCTTGGCCCCACCATTTGGCTTCACTCCAGCCCTCGGTAAAAGGGATTTTGCTGTAACCATTAAGCCTCGTCAACGCGTGTCATGTACTGGACCTTTCAAATTTCTTAGCGCGCAATCAAGAGATCATTTCGAGAATGGGAGCATGCCAGCTCCCTTTCGATGGATTTGGCATCATTATCTCACAAGTGACAAACAAGCCATGCGCCTTCGTATGCTGTAACCAGTAAGTTTGTACTAGAAAACGTGCCTTCCATGTCTCAAATATGTTACTATAGTCAGGGGGTCTATCTGTGCATCGCCGTGCACTATCTTGCGCGTTCTTGCTTCAGATTATGCTACCTGTACATGGATAAGAAACGCTTTGTGTGTACCGATTGACACTAGTGCGAAAGTCACTATGTGACTGTGCTTCGCCTTATGCATCCATTACGAAGTGCGATGCCGGTAGTACGGTCTAAAAGCGAATATGGTGAGCGCCTTTTAGAAAGGATTGACCTATGCCTACACGGATGACAATTCAAACAGTGTCATCGGAACCGATACATGCTTGCCGCTTCATCATTGCCTCAAATCGTGGCCCTGTCGAATACCAGCTCAGCCATGACAAGACGCTCAAACCTCGTCGTGGCCCAGGCGGTATGGTGAAAGCGCTCATTGAGGCGGCAAGCCGGATGAAGACGACCTGGGTGGCAATGGCAATGACCGAAGGCGACCGTATTGCCGTGAAGGAGGCACAACAGAAAGACGGTTTATTGCCGTCATCACTGTCAGGCCATAAGATGCAACTACGCTATGTTGCCATCTCAAAAGCTGCCTATGGCAAACACTACGGGAAAATCAGCAATCAGTTGCTGTGGTTCCTACAACATTACATGTATAACCCCACCGAGGACTCCGCCTCGATCCGTCAGGTCCAGGATGCCTGGACAAATGGCTACTGCGTGGCAAACCAGGCTATTGCCGACGCGGTAAATGCTGAGATTGATCGTGAAGACGGCAGCGTTGTCGTCATGCTCCACGACTACCATCTCTACCTGGCTGCATCGATGATTCGCCAACGTCACCCTTCGGTCGTCATCCAGCAGTTTATTCACATTCCCTGGCCCGATGTGCGCTGCTGGCATTTTTTACCCAGCAATATCACCCAGGCTATTTATAGTGGCCTGGTTGGCAACGATATTGTTGGTTTCCAGACCGAGCGTGACGCGCGTAATTTCATTGAAGGAGCGCGCACCCTGCTCGATGGCGCGGTTGTCGATTTCGAAGAGGGAACTATTAAGTGGCAAGGTCATTGTACCCATGTGCGCGCCTACCCCATCTCCATCTCTGTGACGAGCGAACGCCGCGCCATACGAAGCCTGGCTGGCAAGCGGGCTGCTGAACAGCTACTACCTTGGTTGAGCGAGAAAACCATCATGAGGGTAGATCGTATCGAGCCTACGAAAAATATTGTGCGCGGTTTCCAGGCCTATGCTGAGATGCTCGATGAGCACCCGGACCTGCTAGGCCAGGTCACCTTTCTAGCCTTTCTCGTCCCGTCTCGCCAGTCCGTGCCCATATACAAACGGTATAAAGCCGAAGTGGTGAAGGTGATTAAGGAGATCAATCAGAAATATGGCACAGATCATTGGAAGCCAATCCATGCCTTCTATGGAAATGACTGGGTGCGGGCGTTGGCCGCTATGCGCTTCTATGATGTGTTGCTCGTCAACCCAATCGTCGATGGCATGAATCTGGTTGCCAAAGAGGGGTCGGTAGTCAATGAGCGTAATGGCGTGCTGGTGCTCTCCCGGACGGTCGGGGCATTCCAACAGTTGGGAAAGTTTTCTGTTCCCACCTCTCCAACTGACACGGCCGAGACAGCACAGGCACTCTACAAAGCCCTGACGCTGCCTCCCGAAGAACGGTGCATCAAGGCTACACTTGCCCGCCAGGCGGTAGAGCAGTATGATCTCAAGCATTGGCTCAAGCGACAAATGCAAGACATTCAAGACATCTATGAATCGCTTGATGCTGCGTCTTTTCCCACCAATGAACCAGCTGCGTCTTTTCCCGCCGATGAACCAGGTGAGGTATTGCTTGTACTTGCGGGGACCGCCGGGTAAGGCTGCATTTCAACAGTTAGAACGCGCTGCTGGCTATCTCTTGCAGATATATCCCCCACCATCATTTTCCTTTCTGTAAGAGTGAGAGGATCCGATCTGCCTGGAAGATTAGCTATCTTTCGGGTGCTTGCAATGACGCCACGATTTTGCGCAGCAGTTCAACCATACCCTCGACTCCAAGTACGGTGATGTCGGCGTGTGCGAACAACTCCGGTGGAGTATCGTTATGCTGGACAGCAATGGCAAGGGCATCTATACCATGCTGTCTCAGCCGCTCTATCTCCAGGACAGCATCCAGGTCGGTAAGATCGTCGCCGGCAAAGAGCATACCTTGTAGGCCGAAACGAAGCATAAACTGCAGGAGAGCCTGCCCTTTGTTGATATCCAGGGGTGTTCTTACCTCGATAGCCCGTTTCTCTTCGCCCAGGCGCATTTTGGCCTGCCGAGCAGGTTCTTCCAGCAGGTTTAGAATCGCGCGCCGCGCCTGTTCAGGATCGGGGCAGAGGCGATAGTGTATCGTACCTCCGATGCGTTTCCGTTCGACGATAATGCCCGGCAGTGTTGCAAGTTCCCGTTCTGCCAGGTCGAGTAATGCCCTACCTGGATTGAGGTAAGCAAAGGCCTCAGGCGCCACACGCACAGGATGCGAGGCGGGTAGTCCATCGCTCCATTCTAAGCCATGAGAACCGATGTAGGTGATGTCATCTACGTTGACCATGGCTGCGCCATCGTCGAGGGCACGACCAGTCATGATTGCCACGTGAGCATGCTCTCGTGCCTGTTCCAGGAGGGATGCCACGCCCGGGTATAGCCGCGCTTCATCGGGTGTCGGCGCTATTGGGCTGAGTGTACCATCGATGTCGAATACGAGGCCAAGTGGTCGCTGAGACAGAACTGTTTGTAAATTTACCTTTTCTATATTCGCCTTTGACATGTGTATAGTTTCTAGCAAGATCATTCTTCTTAACTCCATCTTACCACATGGTTTTTATCGATCTGTTAAATAATTGCGCTAAAAACAATAATAAATGGGCGACCTGTGTGGTCGCCCAGCAGAAAGTTGGTAATCTCTTGCTTCCCTCGGTGCATCCTTGGGAAGTGGGTCGCCGTCAAGCAGCCTATCGTTGCCCTCGTCAGAGGAGTGACCAGCCCCCCTTTTGGGGGATTGGGTTCTTGACTATGGAGCGAAGGCATAGAGGCGCCCATCCTTGTTACCTATGTAGAGCACGCCATTTGACACGGATGCCCAGCCCCAGAAGCGCGAGCCACTGCTTGTATCATTATAGCGGAAAAGGGTGTTCCCTGAAGTCGCGTCGAGCACCATCAAGTACGTTCCCTGGCCAAGGATTACCAGGCCAGGAACAGCTATGACCGCGCCCGTAACCGGACTGGCCTTCATACAATGCTGCCATTTAATGGCACCAGTATCAGGATCGAGCGCTGATACGCTGCCAGGGCAGCTGGTCCCATTGAGAGTGACGCCATTGCCGCCTGCATAAAGTGTGTGACCATCCCAGGCCGCGGTTGACATGCTGCCCCGGCTTGTAGCGAGCTTGGTACTCCACACCGGCCCACTGGCTATATTATCCCGTTTAAGCGCATAAAATTTGCCGTTCTTATTCTCTAAGCCCACCATGGGAGTGCCCGACGTGGTTGTAAACAGTGTAGGCGTGGCTCCGAAGTCCCCGTCTCCGATCTGATCGGTTTTCGGCACCTGCCAGTGGTGTATGAATGACAGGTCAGAAGCGTGTAGCTCGACCAGCGCTATCGTGTAGGGCTCCGAGCTTGAGCAAGGGCCCTGGTTTCCCGTTGAGATGTATACAGTACCGGCAACTTCGTCAATCGTTGGCGAAGTCCAGACGCTGCCGCCCGTACAGGCGCTGGGTACGACGTTGAAGGTATGCTGGATAGAACCGGTTGTGGCGTTCAACTGGATCAACTGCCCCTGGATGAGCGGACAATCGCCAAGAGAAGACATGCCTATATAGATGCTATTGTTGAACAGAGCTGGCGAACTCCAGAGAAAGTGGCTGGGCGAGGAACCCAGTGTCTTCTGCCAGATAATGGCTCCTGTGAGTGCATTTATGGCATAGAATTTGCCGTTACCACCACCTACAAAGTCCACAGAGGTGGCCGTTCCATTGATCGTCACAGTGCCTATTGTCGCCGTGCTGGCTACACCCACTCGCGGTGGACTACAGGCAGAGTCCGTCGTGGTGCCGATATTGGTTGACCAGGCTCTCGTGTTGTCCAACTTCGTCGCGTGCTCGTAACCATCCCACGAGCCCCAGTAGACGAGCCCATTGGCTTCCACCGGTTGAGCTGTAACGTCGCCTCCGGCAGTATGTATCCACTTCAGCTTGAGGTTAGGAGCCGTTGACGGGGTGATGGTGGTCTCGTTCGGATTGAAGCCGCTGCGTCCATTGTCGGCCATGTACGTTGGCCAGTCTCCTGACGCCGCATGGATGGTGAGAACAGAAGGGATAAGTGCTATCGAGATCACGGCGGCTATAGCCGCCGTCGCCCAGAGGTATTTCCACTTCCTCATCCATTGCCCTAGAGCATGCATGGTCTCATACTTCATGACTGAAAAATCCTCTTCTTAAGATTACTTATGCAAAGTGAGATACCTATCTCCAACCACGTCCCATATAGAATAAAAACTGCCGACCGCGCGTTCCTGCGCTTTTTTCAGGTTCCCTCGAGAAGTTTGGCAAACGAGTATCATCTCTCAGAATATAATTATGCATACATGATCGATGCTTATCAGTTGCGGGTGTGTTAAGATGCGATTGCAAATGCGCGAAATTGGTTGAGATTTCTCTCTACGCGATGGAGTATGCTAAAAAGAAAGGGTAAAAGATGTGTGGAAAGAGTAGTCAGGAAGGCTATTACCTGACACGACGAGCACTCCTGGAGATTGCTATGCTGGGCGGCGCGCTAGTATTTCTTGATGGTTGTAGTGGTTCACTTGGAAGACCTGTCAGGAAGGGTAAGATTTCTGTGCGTAACCCTCGCGAGGGCACGACTATACAAAGCCTTCTCACCAGTACAATCCCGGCGGGCCTGGGTATCAATATTCACCTTGTCGAGCCTCAACAGCGGGATATAGAACGTATTGTCACTGCTCGCTTTGCTTTTGTACGCCTGGATTTCCCATGGGCAGACATTGAACGCCGGAAAGGTGTATATGACTTTTCGGGTTATGAGACCCTGGTTCGTGCATTCGCCCGGCAAGGTATCCGCTCTCTCGTCATCCTGGCCTACGGCAACCCGCTCTACGACAAGAGTTCTGCTCCGTTCCACGTGGGGCCGGTTACAGGCGAGGTGAAGCAGGCTTTCGCGCGCTTCGCAGCGGCTGCTGCTGCGAAGTTCAAAGGGCAGAAGGTAGTATGGGAGATATGGAATGAGCCGAATAACCCCGACTTCTGGCAACCCGGTCCTAATGCTGATGCATACGTAGGACTGGCGAAAGCGGCCATCAAGGCAATGCGGCGGGCCGACGCGCATGCGACAATCATCGCGCCTGCTGTAGCAACATTTCTGCAGCAGTTTCCTGGTGCCTGGAAATTCCTTGAACGCTGTTTCGCGCTGGGTTTGCTGGAATTTACAGATGCTGTTAGCATTCACCCATATCGCAGCCAACCACCTGAGACGGCTGCGAGCGACTATCAACGCCTGCGCGCCTTGATTGCTCGCTACGCGTCCCCAGGAAAAAACAACATCCCGATTGTCTCAAGTGAGTGGGGCTATCCAGTCCTGGAGAAACTTCCCCAGACGTACCAGGCTGCATTCTTAGTACGGGAATTTCTCACCAATGTCATAAATGGAGTGCCCCTGAGTATATGGTACGATTGGCACGATGATGGTCCAGACCCGCAGAGCTTGCAAGATAATTTCGGCATTGTCACCTGGGACTACCAGCCGAAACTCGCATATCTGGCCGCGCAGACATTGACAAAGCAACTGAGTGGCTTTCACTTCACTGAGCGCTTATCGCTGCCATCTGCTGGAGACTTTGCTATCGTCTTTGCCCGGAACACAATGAAAAAACTGGTGCTGTGGACGGTAGATAGTCTCCATACAATCACTCTCTCCATCAACGCGCCTGCGGTCACTGTGGTGAGCACTACAGGAGAGGCACGTGCGCTCACCACAAGAAATGGCGCGTTGACGATTGAATTGACGGGCAGCCCGCAGTACCTGCAGCCTTACTCTGTCTAGCGTTCGCTTTTTGTACGTAGACGAGGTAAGACGTTGTGGCCGAATGCCTGGATGAAAGCACCCTGATCCGGACTGGCAGAGTGGAAGATCAGGTGATCGAAGCCCAGGCCGATATACTGCTGGACGAACTTCACGTGATCATCCGGCTTGGCTGAGATACAGGCTGCTTTCTTGATCGTATCGGAGCCGACCGCCTCGCCGTTTTCCTGGGACATCTTGGGCGTGTAAATCTTCTGGTCAAACAGCGCCGGGACATAGGTGCCGGCCCAGTATTTTTTCTGGTACTCGATAGCCGTTCCTATATCTTCGGTGTACTCGGCATTCAGCTCGATCAGCCTGGGCATCTGTGCCGGGTTCTTGCCTTTTTCGCGAGCGCTGTCTTCGAAATTTTTGATTATCTCCTTGTACAGGTCGGGTTGTTTGCCGCCAACGGTGATCAGGCCATCGCCGTATTTACCGGCGAACTTTGCACTATCGGGGACCAACGCAGAAACATAAATCGGGATCGGCGAGGCCGGAGGAGTAAAGAGCTTCGCCTTGCGCGTCTGGTAGTACTTGCCATCGTGGGTAACCTCCTCGCCGCTCCACAGGGCGCGGATGAGATCAATAGCCTCGGCCAGCATAGCCTGGCGCTCCTTATAGCCTGGCCACCTTCCGGTTACCGGGTATTCATTGAGCGCTTCACCGGTTCCGACGCCCAGGTATGTCCTACCAGGAGCAAAGTACGAGACCGTTGCCGCTGCCTGGGCAATGATCGCCGGGTGGTAGCGCAGGATTGGGCAGGTCACGCAGGGTCCCAGGTTAATATGACTTGTACGCGTGGCGGCCGCGCCAAGCCATGTCCAGCTAAATGCGGCCTGGCCAGGTTCACTCCAGGGGTTAAAGTGATCGCTCACGTCGATCAAATCAAAACCTGCCTGCTCAGCCTTGACTGCATAATCGAGCAGTTCAGTCGGCGGGAATTGCTCGGGCCCCGCCTTCCATCCTAACTGTAGCATAATTTACCTCAAGCCTTTCTAATACCAAACTCTATCCTGTTTACACGGCACCCAAGGAGATACTGTTACATGCCAAAGCCCCGCTGAATGAGCCATGAGCCTTCTTTAAGACGAGTTATAGCAGGAAAGAAAATCGCATCATCGCGGTTGACAGTGACAAGCCTATCCTCTATCATTAGGTCGAGTAAGGAAAACGCTTCTCGTTCATGAGAGGAGAGAAGTCGATGAGCATTCAACTGCACTGGCTTGGACAGACCAGGCCCGAATTTTATGAGAACTACGCGAAAATATTATTGGCCGACTAGAATTAACTGGCGATAGTATACTATCACTCCGGAACACTACATCACCTTTCAATTTTGTCAGACCACGAGGAACTTGCTCATGTACGATCAGGTCATTACGAACTTACTCGAGTTTTACAATCGCGACGTTGAAAGGCGGGACAACAGGGAATATCCTGCATGGAAACGGGAAGAGCGGCAACATTTCCTCTCGATGCTGCAACAGGAGGGGAAAACCTCTCTGCTGGAAATCGGTGCTGGTACTGGCAGGGATAGCCAGTTTTTCCAGGAACAGGGATTAGATGTTATCAGTACGGACCTCTCACCGGAGATGGTGAAGCGGTGCCGGCAGAAAGGCCTCACTGCCTATGTGATGGACTTCTTACACCTCGACTTTCCACCCGGCTCGTTCGACGCCATCTACTCCTTCAACTGCCTGTTGCATGTGCCTACGCAAGACCTACCGGCCGTGTTACAAACGCTTCAAGGCCTGTTGAAGCCCGCCGGCCTCTTTTACCTGGGAGCCTATGGTGGAATAGAGCGTGAAGGAGCACAGCCGGATGATCCTAACGAGCCCAAACGCTTCTTTTCCTTCCATACCGATGTGTACATGCAGGAGATCACCCGCCAGTATTTTGAACTGCTTTACTTTAAACCCATTCCCATCGAAAGAGGAGCGGACTTGCATTTTCAGTCCATCATCTTGCGAAGAAGCTAAGCGGGTCGGCCATGTCAAGAGACAAGAAGCCACGCTCAATCCGCAAACGACCATTGGCTACCCTGTTGGCCGAACGCGGCCTCTTTGAGACCGAAGATGAGGCGCGGCGCTGGGTTATGAGTGGCAAAGTGCTTGCCAATGGCCAGCGTATCGACAAACCAGGCATGCTGGTGCCTGGTGATGCTGTGCTGGATGTGCAGGGGCGCCACCGCTACGCCAGCCGTGGAGGCTATAAGCTTGAAGCCGCCCTCGCTCATTTTCACGTAATGGCAGCAGGCCGGGCAGCACTCGACAGTGGCGCTTCCGCAGGCGGCTTTACCGACTGCCTGTTACAACACGGTGCGGCGGTCGTCTATGCTGTTGAAGTTGGCTACGGCCAGCTAGTAGGGCGTTTGCGTGCTGATCCGCGTGTGCGCAACCTGGAGCGCACCAATCTCAGCGACCTTACCCCTGCTGCACTGAACCCACTCCCCACGCTCATCACTCTCGATCTCTCCTATCTTTCCCTCACCAAAGCTTTGCCTATCGCCGCTCGCTTGCTTGAGTCTGAAGGCGAAGTCCTGGCCTTGCTCAAGCCGCTCTTCGAAGTCACCAGCGCAACTGCGCGGCGTACCGGATATATAGGCGACTCGGTTCTGTTGATAGCCGCCTTACGCAGGGTATTGCAGGCTGGTGCGGAGGCTGGCTTGATGCCCCTGGGAATCGCTAAACTGGCCTTGCGACCGCGCCATGGCGTTACCGAGTTCTTTGTATACTTTGTGCGCGGGATGAATTGCGCACCCTGGGCCTGCGACGATGCCATGTTGGCTGAAATCATTGCAGGACCTGGCATCGGTAACACTGAAGAGAAGTAAGTCTGCTATATCTCATTACTGAAAGGCAACGATGAAATGCCTCCATAACGGGTGATGCTCAGGCCCGCCACCCGGTTGGCAAAACTGCCCAGGTCTCTCAAATCTTCCTCCGACAGGCGACGCAGGTCCGCAGGCGTGCTGCAATTGCGCTGTACTAACTGGTACAGGATTGCCCCCATAAACGCGTCACCTGCTCCCGTCGTATCAATGGGGCGAACTGGAGGCGCCGGTACCTCCACCTGGAAGTCGGCCGTCATCAGGAGCGCACCTTGTGCATTGAGTGTAATGATAACCAGGCTGGGGCCGCGCGTCAAAAGATCGACCCCTAGTGTCTGCAGCTGCTTCATGTCGGGGCCTGTGGCTGGCAGCGCCTCCAATTTGCCCATGAACACCGCCTCTTCTGAACTGAACTTCAGCACATCGGTACGCCCTATAACGTCTTCTATTGCGTCATGGATACCTGCGTTGGAGGCCCACAATGCAAGGCGGACATTGGCATCAAATGACGCAATACACCCGGCCTGACGAGTATAGTCCAGCGCTGCCAGCGTCGCTGAGTGTGCAGGTTCGATAGATAGCGAGACAGAACCTGCATGGCATATCGCTGCATCTTGCCAGGCGTTCCAGTCCAGGTCGCTGACCTCTAAGAGCGTGTCGGCGGTGCCTGTGCGATAAAATGTGAATTGCCTTTCTCCGCCGGCCAGCAACGTCACCATAGCCAGGGAGGTTGGAGCTTGCCTGGTAGTTTTCATATAAAGCGTATCAACGTGGTTGTTGATCAGTACCTGAGCCAGCATCTGGCCGAATCCGTCCTCCGACAACTTGCCAATGAACCGCGCAGCTCCTCCGAGCCGCGCAATAGCCACCGCCACGTTCGCTGGAGCCCCTCCTGGGTGAGGGTGATAACAAAGAGAGCCTCCAACTCCTCCCGAGCTGGGCAGATCAGGAATGAAATCTATGAGCACTTCGCCAATGCTGATGATGTACTTTGACATGGCGTTTCTCTATGCCGCTGGTGGGGTGAGCAAAAAGAACTATCAAACTGCTGCTGTTCACCCATGATAGCGAGCCCTTGATCCTCTTTTCCAGAATAATACCATGCCCACTTGCCATAGACAAGCATTTGAGATTGTCTATTACCTCAGAGCAGCAGCATCGCGTCCCCAAAACTAAAAAATCGATATTGTTCCCGTATTGCCTCTTGATACGCTTTTTCGATCAGCGTTTTGCCTGCGAAGGCGCTCACCAGCAACAGCAGCGTCGAGCGCGGCAGGTGAAAATTGGTAATCATGGCATCCACGATGCGAAAACGATATCCGGGTGTAATGAACAGCCGGGTGCGCCCGTGGAATGGCTCAATAGCACCCTCGTGAAACCCTGCCACGCTCTCCAGCACGCGCATTGAGGTTGTGCCTATCGCGACAACGCGACCACCAGCCCGTCGCGTTTCATTGATCAGTTCAGCCGTAGGAGCATCCAGGTCGATCTCCTCGCTGTGCATCTTATGTTCGCTGACGTCCTCGTGCTCCACGGGCCGAAAGGTGTCCAACCCCACGTGCAGCGTCACGAAGCCGACACGTACTCCCTGGCGGCGCAGTTGCTCCAGCAATCGTGGTGTAAAGTGCAGGCCGGCCGTCGGTGCCGCGGCCGAGCCGTTGATGCGAGCATAAACCGTCTGGTAGCGCTCAGGATCGGCCAGCTTCTCGTGTATATACGGGGGCAGCGGCATGCGCCCCACTCGCTCAATGACCTGTCGCACCGCTGATGCAAAGGCTCGACCTGGCGTATCGCTGGAGGTGGTTTCTTCTGGTCGCTCTGTCGCAATGTGGGGATCTGTCACCCAGAAACGCACAATACGTCCACCCGCTTCCGTCCGCTGGAGTATCTCGGCATGCAATATCGTCCCGGCGTCGTTCTCATTGCCAAACACGATATGTCCCCCTTTGCGCAGCCTGCGGCCAGGATGTACCAGGGTCTCCCAGTAGTCAGACCCCAGGTCAGGGCGTTCGGCCAGCAGCAGCACCTCCACAGCGCCACCCGTTTCCGCGCGATGCCCCAGTAGTCGCGCTGGGAGCACGCGGCTCTGGTTAGCGATCAACAAGTCCCCCGGGCGCAAGTACGCGCCGATATCGTAAAAATGTCTGTGCACCAGGGTTCCTGTCGAGCGATGCACAACCAGCAGTTGTGAGGCATCGCGGGATTCTATCGGCGTCTGGGCGATCAGCTCTTGCGGCAGGTCATAGTCAAAATCGCTGATCTTCAAGGAGTTAGCGTCGTCCACAATCCCGTTCCATTTCCCCCACTTGGCGGATTCAGCCCCAGGTGTTGATAGGCTGCCCGCATCGCCACCCGGCCGCGAGGTGTGCGCGCAATGAAGCCCAGTTGCAGCAAGTACGGCTCGTAAACATCCTCGATCGTCTCGGTATCCTCGCTCGTGCTGGCTGCCAGTGTATCCAATCCGACCGGGCCGCCATCAAATTTCTGAATGATTGTCAGCAGCAGGTTGCGGTCGGTCTGGTCGAGGCCGATCTGGTCGATCTCCAGCGCATCTAGCGCCGCTTTTGCCACCTCCCTGGTAATCACTCCATCGGCCTTCACCTGTGCATAGTCACGAACACGCTTGAGCAGGCGGTTAACAATGCGAGGTGTACCGCGAGCGCGCCCGGCAATCTCTACAATGCCCTCCTCGTCAGCTGGCGCTTTGAGGATACGCGCCGAGCGAATCGAAATCTGTCTTAGCGCATCATGATCGTAATACTCCAGGCGGTAAATTGCTCCAAAGCGGTCGCGTAATGGCGCCGTCAATGCCCCGACCCGCGTCGTGGCTCCTACAACGGTAAAGGGCGGCAGCGAAAGACGCAGCGCTCTGGCACTAGGTCCCTTGCCGATCATCACGTCGAGTGCGAAATCCTCCATCGCAGAATACAGGCGCTCCTCCACTGCCCGGGCGAGCCGGTGTATCTCATCAATGAAGAGCACCTCACCCGATTGGAGCGACGTGAGGATAGATGCGAGGTCGCCCGCATGCTCGATTGCTGGTCCGGAGGTGGTTTTCATGTTGACGCCCATCTCGACAGCAATAATGTTACACAGCGTCGTCTTCCCCAATCCTGGCGGGCCATACAGCAGCACATGGTCAACCGACTCATTGCGCCTGCGCGCAGCCTCTAGCAGCACACCCAGATTCGCCTTAATCTTCTCCTGTCCAATATATTCCTGCAGTCGCCTGGGGCGTAAACTCCCCTCGATGACCTGTTCCTCTTCAGTCAAACGTGGTGAGACGAGTCGGTCGCTCATAATATTCTCCCTGCTGAAACCGATGTTCTATTCATGCATTGTCCTCATTATATCAGAGTTGCGCACTCTGGTCGAGGGCCTCTCGTAGAGAGCTCTTTGAGAACACAATTATCATTTCCATTTTGCGAGTCGATATCAGGAAAAATCGTAGAAAACACGGAACCAAAGCGATTGGCAACGCCCTATTATGTAGTGTATCTTATAGTGAAAGAAGTGTAGCAGTATGTTCAGCAAAAGAAAGACACGCCCGACCCTTCGCTGTTCTTTCTGTGGCAAGCAACAAGACCAGGTCGAGCGCCTGATTGCAGGCCCCAATGGAGTTTATATCTGTGACCAATGCGTTGACTTATGCCAGGAGATTATTCAGGAGGAGCGAAAGAAACGGCAGGGGGCGACCAACCCTTCCGTAGAATAGTGCTAGCGATATTGCCTATATCAGCTTCGTGTCGCCTGCAACATGATCATAGGCATCAGCGGGCTATGTATCTTTCGCTCGAACGTGATCTGGAAACCCGTGTCAGCTATAGTGCGAGTTGTGTCGCGATTCCAGTGGCAATTGCCGGAGAGCAGCTTCGTCAACGGCACAATTGCATCTTGTACCCATGCTGTAAAAGCTTGCTTCGATCGCACATGCTCCACCAGCAGCAGTGTACCTCCAGGCTTCAAGACACGCATCACCTCCTGGAAGCCGCGCTGGGGATTGGAGACAGAACAAAAAACCAGCGTCGCCACAATGCTATCAAACGACCCGTTAGCAAAGGGCAGCGACTCTACCGCTGCTCGTGTAAGAGTAACAGGCACCCGTGCCGTCTTCAAACGTTCGCGCGCATAGCGCAACATTACCTCGTCCGGTTCAATGGCCTCCACCCGCTCGACCTGTTCAGGCTTATAGTAAGGGAGGTTAAGTCCTGTCCCTACTCCTATCTCCAGCACCACACCTTTCGCTTGGCCGACACTTTCCCTACGCAATGGGTCCATGAAACTGCTCTCCGACAGACCCCGACTAAATAGCTCGTAACACCTGGCAAAAACCTTGTGCGATGTCAGCTTTGTAGATGTTGGCTGATCCATCGATCATTCTCTACCTGCTGCCCCAGCGGTGGTTGAAGCGCCGGGCGACAAAACGCTCAATATCCCAACGTAACTGAGTGCTGTGATACTTAAGCCAGTTGGTACATAGTAACCACAATGAAGGTGACTGCCCAGATGCCTGCCTGTGTTGATTACCTTCAGGCACAGGTACAGGCATAAGCCGTCCAACTCCATTGAGGAAGCTGCGCTTCACATTATGAAGAGGTTGCTCACCCATGTAGGATATTCTCCTCTCATCCGCTTTAGAAACAACCTTCATGCTTGCCCAATCTAAAACGGATGGGATGACTATCAGTGTTTTCTATCGAGGCACTATGAAGCATAATGGTATATGCATCTCCTTCTAGTATAGACGGTAGAGCCGTGTTTGTCTAGCTTGGCTGTTATTGATCGCTGGGTTTATTGACAGAGGTTGAGCTTTTCAGTATACTTTGAACACAACAGAAAGGGCATCCAGAGCGAAAAGAGGGAAATGAACTTATCATCTCCGGTTGCCCTACCACTATTTCACCTGCTCAGGTCCAGGAAAGGGGTATAGGATGGAACCTGTAGGAGAAGAGAAACCCTCGTCTATGTCGACATCAGAAGCGGGCCGCAAAGGGGGAAGCGTAGTCCGTGACAAATACGGTGAGGATTACTATCGTCGCATCGGGAAAAAAGGTGGTACCGCCCTTAGAGAGAAGCGCGGCAGTGAATACTACCGTACCATCGCCAAGAAAGGCGGTCAGGCTAACGTGAATAAGTATGGCTCAGGGCATTTCTCGGAGATGGGGAAAAAAGGTGGCAATACCACCAAAGAACGGCAGGACGCGGATTTCTATAGCAGGATCGGCAAGATGGGCGGCACGGCGAAACGTCAGAAAAAGACGACCTAGCTCTCTCAATGACGGATTTTAACGAATTAACTGGTCTGAAAATGTAAGGCAGCCCTGGTGGCTGCCCCATGCGTGCTGGTTAATCAGCAACTACCCCCAGCTTTGCCAATCCATCGGCAATGGCTGTTACAACACCCGTCTCTGCCGTTTGCCGGGCTACGCGCAGTGCGTTCTTGATTGCCTTTGCATTTGAGCGACCGTGCGAGATAATGGCGGAGCCATTGATTCCCAACAGTGGCACTCCACCATATTCAGCGTAGTCCAGGCGCTCAAATACCTTACGTAACCCCGGGCGCAATATGCCTGCCGCCAGCGTGCTGATGAACGAACTCGTCATTTGAGCGCGCAACATTCCAATCAGGGTCTCGGCCAGACCTTCGCTCAACTTGAGCACGACGTTGCCAACAAATCCATCGCAAACCACAACATCGGCTACTCCCGTGGGAATGTCACGTCCCTCGACATTGCCGATGAAGTTCAGATCGAGTGTTGCAGCACTCGACTTTAGTAGCTGGTGTGTCTCCTGTACCAGTTGATTGCCCTTGCTCTCCTCTTCACCATTGGCAAGCAGGCCAACGCGGGGCGAATGTATATGAAAAATGCGTTCCATATAGATAGAGCCCATCAAGGCGAATTGACGCAGGTACTCTGGCTTGCAATCCGTGTTAGCCCCCATGTCAATCACCAGGCATACACCGTCCTTCGTAGGAAAAATGCCTCCCAGCGCGGGCCGTTCTACACCTGGAACGCGTTTCAGTGTGAAAAGTGAAGCTGCCATCATCGCGCCGCTATTGCCGGCTGAAACGGCTCCCGATGCCGCACCATCACGTACTTGCTGAAGTGCAAGTGTCATCGAAGCATTTTTCTTGCGCTTGACGGCCAGAGCAGGATGTTCATCCATCTCGATGGCTTCATCAGTGTGAATGATAGGCAAGTCGAGGCCACGAGTATCGTGTTTGGCGAGTTCTGCACGGATCACATTCTCCTTCCCCACCAGGAAGACGCCCATTCCATATTCACGTGCAGCCTGTACCGCCCCCAGTATAATCTCGCCGGGTGCCTTATCCCCACCCATAGCATCGAGCGCCACGCGCCCAGATGTAGGGGCGACCCTTGCGGAACCCTGTCCGGGGGACAGGTATGGCCTGTTCAACTCGGTCCCCCTGTCCGGGATAGGTAATATCCCGTCTGCTGTTGGAGCGCTCTCCTCGTCCGTTCCGTCAGGCGTGGGTTGGCTCATCTCTTACTCTCCTCCGGTTCACCAATCGTCGTCTTCACTAGCTCCACCAGCTTATCAAGATCGAAGGGTTTGTAGACGAAATGGACTACACCGGCCTGACGAAATTCCTGCTCCTCATTTGCCGCACCCAGTAATGCGGTCACGACAATTACTGGAATCTGGTGATCAACGCCCATTGCCATCAACTTCAATTCATCTTGTCCATTCAGGTAAGGCATCATCAGATCAAGCAAAACGAGATCAGGTTGATGTTCGAGTACAGCGTCATAGAAACGCAAGCTCTGTGTCGTCATGTACGTTTCGTAGCCTTCATCTGCCAATGCCTCTGTCAGCAGCTCGGCAATGGTTGGATCATCATCCATGATCAAGATCTTTTTTGCCATAGAACCTCAGCCCCCTCATCGTATCTGTAGGAGCGGTCCTCGCAACCGCCCGATATCTCTCCCGTAGGTGTATTATAACACTATGTTGCCCGGCAAGATACTATGGAGACCCTACTTTGTAGACTGGACCGCTCTTCGACGTCTATCCTATGAAACGTCATGCGCCGCCAGCGCACCACTCCGCATGCCCACGGCAAAAGGTGGTCAGAAGATACCGTTGGCGAACCCCTTTCTGTGACGACTCGCCGCTGCGCGGCTCATGTGTTCTTTAATCTGTGGTGGCTGGGTGGACGGCCGTCCACCCAGCCACCACAGAAAACTACTTCTGCGAAGCGCCGCAGGCGCTGAGCAGTCAATGCGACAGGTTCGCCAACGGTATCATACTATGGGGTGTCTCGAAAAGACCTCTACCTGCTAGATCTCCTTGACACCCTGTCCTCTCCGTGGTACCATGCAAACCACGTGACACTCTAGTACATTAGACCTAAATTATAGGTACGTGTAGTGGTAACCCTGGAGAATGTCATCTGAAGGAACAGTTTGCCAGGCTCTAAATAATGTATACATGCGGGATATTGTAAAGAGAGATGATCAGTCCCACGCTCTTCTGTGATAGATGCGGCGCGGCTAATCGAGTGCAAGCAGCATTTTGTGCCGCCTGCGGACAACGGCTCCATGCTCCCCTTGCAGGGACGGCGAGCAACTCGCTCACTGGTTTGCTTATCCAGCATCACATACTCAAGCAGCGTTACCGCGTCATCAGCCAGATAGGCAAAGGTGGCTTCGGGGCCGTCTATAAAGCGATGGACACCCAGTTTGGCAATCGGCTCGTTGCCATCAAAGAGATGAGCCAGAGCGGCCTTGACCCCCAGGAACTGGCTAAAGCGGTCGATGCTTTCAAACGCGAAGCGCTGCTTCTGGCTGTACTTACACACCCCAACCTCCCGCGCATCTACGAGCAATTCCCTGACGCGGGACGCTGGTATCTCGTCATGGATTTCATCGAAGGCCAAACCCTGGAAGCTCGTCTGGACCAGGCGAGTGGTGCAATGGCCCAGCCACAGGGATTACCCCTACCAACGGTCCTTGGCATCGGCATCCAGCTTTGCACGGTGCTGGATTACCTGCACACGCGCCAACCGCCTATCATTTTTCGTGATCTCAAGCCCGCTAACGTCATGTTGACCTCTCACCAACACATCTATCTAATCGATTTCGGCATTGCCCGTCATTTCAAACCCGGACAGGCCAGGGATACCATTGCCTTCGGCTCACCAGGCTATGCCGCGCCGGAACAATATGGCAGGATGCAGACGACTCCACGCTCAGATATCTATAGCCTGGGAGCCACGCTTCATCACATGCTCACCGGGCAGGACCCTTCACATACCCCATTTCAGTTTGCTCCGTTACGCAGCCAGCTAGGACCTGAGCGGCTCAAGACGCTGCTCATCCAGATGCTGGAAATGGATACCAGCAAGAGGCCGGACAATATGGCCGCAGTCAAACAAGCATTACAAGACATCGCTGCTAACCGCGTCTCGCTTAAAGGGACTGTATCGCACGCAACACCGCGCCTTAAGCGATCTACTGTAGTGTCCGGGCAAATCGCCCAGGGCCATACTCTGGGCGCTACCATCTTCTCCTGCCAGGGCCATGCTACGCGGGTAACGGCTGTGGCGTGGTCGCCCGACAGCCGCCGTGTCGCCTCTGCGAGCTATGATAAAACTGTGCGCATCTGGGATATTACGACGGGCGACAATGTCTTTACCTACAAAGGCCACTCTGATAGAGTATTTTCTGTGGCGTGGTCGCCCGACGGCAAGCGCATCGCCTCTGCTGGCGCCGACCGTACTGTGCATGTATGGGATGCTGCAACCGGCAAGAGTATCTTTACACACGCTGGTCACGCCTCCTGCCCTGTCAACGCTGTGGCCTGGTCGCCTGATGGCAAGTTCATCATTTCTGCAGGTGACGATAAGACGGTGCAGATCTGGGATGTTGCCGCCAGCAACCGCATTTTTATCTACCGCGATCATACCGGCCCTGTGACGACTGTCGTCTGGTCACCCGATGGTAAACACATCGCCTCCGGCAGCGCCGATAAGACGGTGCGCGTCTGGGATCCGACTAAAGATACCAGGCAGAATATCTTCACCTATCTACTCTCCCCCAACCGCAGCAATTTAATGTATCGTCGCCATAGTGGCCGCATCAATGCTGTCGCCTGGTCGCGCGATAGTCGTCGCGTCGCCTCTGCCAGCTCTGATAGAACGGTACGGGTTTGGGATGCCACCACCGGGCGTGAAGTGCTTCTCTCTGCTAAACGTTCCTCCGCAGTCAATGCTGTAGTCTTATCACCCGATGGGAGACGTGTTGCCTCCGGCAGTAATGATAAAACTGTGCAGGTATGGAACACGCTCGACGGCAGCCACATCTTCACCTATCGCGATCACCTTGGTTATGTGACAGCCCTGGCCTGGTCACCTGATGGAACACGCATTGCTTCCGCTGGCGTTGATCACACAGTGCGCGTGTGGCGAGGGATCTGACTCCTTAACTTGACAAATAAATAGCTATATGCTATATTATATATAACGAATAGCAATACAGTATGATGAGTATATCGATAGATCGTAAAAGTGGCTCTTACAGCATCCTGTTCCCCAGGGTATAGCTGCCCCGGCAGCCCTTATTAAGGAGCGGGCATATGGCCATCTCCCTGTACTATTGTGACAACTGCGGCGCGGCCAACCAGGCACAGGCGACAGCCTGCTTTGCCTGCGGGTGGGCCTTGCAGAGAACTGCAACCTCCCCGTCTTCCTCACAACCTCCCACACCTGTAGCCGCTCAATTGTTACAAGCAGCAGCCCAACAAGCGATGATACCAGCGGCCACTGCTTTCAACGGATCACTTAAGCCCGGCTACCTGCTCAAACAACGTTACCGCATTATTGGTCAGGTAGGCAAAGGCGGCTTTGGCGCTGTCTATAAGGCGACAGACATCAAGGCTAATAACAGGCTGGTAGCCGTTAAAGAAGTGAATCCCAGTAATCAGAATCCCCAGGAGATTGCTGAAGCTACCGAGGCCTTCAAACAGGAGGCGCTCCTGCTCACCGGCCTTGCTCACCAAAGCCTGCCCCATATTTATGATCATTTTTCCGAGGCTGGAGGCTGGTACCTCGTGATGGATTTTATCGAAGGCGAAACATTAGATAGGCATCTGTACAAGGCACGTGGTGGATGTCTCCCCATTGAAAAAACTCTCGATATCGGCATACAACTTTGCGACGTGCTGGACTACCTGCACGTGCGCCAGCATGCCATCGTCTTCCGCGACCTCAAACCTGCTAATGTTATGCTAACGCCTACCGGGCACGTCTACTTGATTGACTTCGGCATCGCCCGTCATTTCAAAGTGGGGCAGGTGAAGGATACCGCCGCCTTCGGTTCGCCAGGTTATGCTGCGCCAGAACAGTATGGCAAGGCACAGACGACGCCTCGCTCTGACATCTACGGCCTCGGCGCTACGCTCCACCAGTTGCTGACAGGGGATGATCCTACACTGACACCGTTTCATTTTGCTCCGCTGCATCTGCCCCATCAATCGGCACCTCCAGGACTCGAAGAACTCATCAGGCAGATGCTAGAAATGAATGAGAGCAAAAGGCCCGCTGATATGGCTACAGTCAAGCGGGAACTACAACGCGTTGCCGCGCAGTATCGTCAGCAGGCCTGGATGCCCAAACCTACTGCAGCCCCGCAAGCGGCTGTATCTTCTCAGCCTGCTGCAACAAAAGCTGCGAGACTGGTCAAACTCAAGTTTCCGGGTCTAGCTAAGAAGCCTGCTAAAAGACCTGCTCGTGCGAAACGTCGTCTCATTTCAACTCCCTCGATCTCGCGCCGTACGGTTGTGAAAAGCCTGGCAGGGCTGGGTGGACTGACCGTTGCGGGAGGTGGCATAGTGCTGCTGCTGCGAGCACTAGAAGCACCGCCATCTGCTCCTCCACAGCCGGTAAGTTTGCCACCTACGCCTGCCACTCCTGCTTTGGGAACCACCCGCTACCTCGTCTATCGTGGCCATTCTGCCGCAGTGGATGCTGTAGCGTGGAATCCTGTCTGGGGGATAGGGACCCTGCCAAGTACAGGAGGTGAAGCTGGGCTTCACAACAGCCGCATCGCCTCCGCCAGCGAAGACCAGACAGTGCAAGTGTGGGATGCTGCCACGGGAAGCTTTCCTATCATCTATCGTGGTCATACAGATTTCGTGTTTGCGGTCGCGTGGTCGCCCGACGGTAAGCTCATTGCCTCCGGCAGCCGCGATAAAACCGTCCAGGTATGGCCCGTGCCGCAAGGGGTGCAATTAGAAGATCCGGCCGCAGAGGGCAACGTCTTCACTTATCGCGGCCATACGACTTTTGTAAGTGCCGTGGCCTGGTCGCCCGATGGCAGGCGTATCGCCTCTGCGAGTTATGATAATACAGTGCAGGTGTGGGAGCCTACCCCTGAAAGCAATACTTTGACCTACAACGGCCATATGAGTTTCGTAATTACGATGGCCTGGTCGCCCGATGGCAGGCGTATCGCCTCTGGCGCCGGGGATCATACAGTGCAGGTGTGGAACTCGACTACGCGCTTGACATATGTCACCTATCGTGGCCATTCGTCCGCTGTGAGGTCCGTCGCATGGTCACCTGATGGTAAGTTCATTGCCTCTAGCGATGCTTTGACTGTTCAGGTGTGGAATGCTTCTACCGGGGAACACATCTTCACTTATCGCGGCCATACGACTTTTGTAAGTGCTGTGGCCTGGTCGCCTGATGGCAAACGTATCGCCTCTGCCAGCGATGACCAGACCGTGCAACTCTGGAATGCGCCCTCTGCAGGGACCCGGTCTAGCGGGCCCATTACAGGAGGAGACGTCTTCACCTATCTGGGCCATTCTCGTGGGGTTCGCGCTATCGCCTGGTCGCCCGATGGCAGACGCATCGTCTCTGGCAGCGAGGATCATACAGTGCAGGTGTGGGCGGCAAAGTAAGCAATCGAGGAGCCTGGCCTGAATCGTCGGCTACTTACGGGTCACCATTGTAGGCCAGCAGCCACCACGGTCGCGCAGGGGAGGAAGGTTAAGCATATCGCGCAGTATGCGACCTGCTGCCGTAGTGCGGCGCTGTTTTTTCTGCAAAGGCAATGAGGACTCCTGCTCATCAGGGCGTTGATGTGCCTTTGGTGTTTCCCTGGTCGAGTGCGAAAATGATGCTCGTTTTTTCATGTGTAAGGTCCTCGCGGGGCTTTGTGCCGTATTGTTACATTGCTCCGCACTTCCACAACGGTTGTGGAACGATGACGTTTCACCTGCTGTAAGTATAGTGCGAAGACACTAGGGATGTCAATTCTACTCTATATCTCTTGCCAGGCTCTTGCTTGACTTCAAGCATACGTCATGCTATTATCTCAAATAAGTTTACACGAAAGAGCGACGATAGAGATATGTTGGGAGCCTGGTCGGTGTGTGCAGAGAGCGACGCAACTGCTGCAAGCGTCGCCATTGACGGTTCCAAACGACACTCTTGAGCCAACCAGTGAACCGGCTTTCCTCAAGGTCGCACTAGCTGTTTGCGGGAAGCGCCCGTTATAGCGTAATCGAGTTTCATTCCCGATTGAGTGGGGATTGAAAGAACGGTGGTGGCACCACGAAGGCTTATGGCCCTCGTCCTCCAGGAAGGACGAGGGTTTTTTGTTGTGTGCAGGCGCACACAACTGATAGGAGAAGCTATGGATCACGACAACGACAGAGACGATAACGATCTGTGGGAAGGCGTCTAAATGTCTATTGGGCTCGCCCGGACGCGCTTCCCCGAAGCCGCGGGCGGGCCCAATAGCATATGAGAGAAGGAGAAAATCAATGCAACGCATTCCTACGAGCGAAGTCGGTTCGCATGTCGGGGAACGTGTCCGCGTCATGGGCTGGCTGCACTCGTTACGTCAACTTGGTGGCATCAATTTCCTTGTCATCCGCGACGGCTGGGGCATCGTGCAGGCGGTCGCCGAAACCGAAGCCGAATTAATCCCGCTGCAACAGGGTGAATTTGGTGTCGAGAGCGTTCTGGCTGTCGAAGGTCTTGTCGTCAGTGAGGCGCAGGCCCCTGGTGGTATAGAGCTGCATGGCCTGCAGATCGAAGTCATCACTCCGGTTACAGAAGTGCCGCCTGTAGCACTGAACAAGCGCAAGATCAGCGCAAATATTACTACGCTGCTTGACCACGCGCCTGTCACTTATCGCCACCTGGCGCGGCGTGCCATCTTACGCCTGGCGGCAGGAGCAATGGAAGGCTTTCGCTCTACACTCACCGCTCGTGGCTTCACCGAGATACAAACGCCAAAGATTGTCGCCGCAGCTACCGAGAGCGGCGCCAACGTCTTCAAACTCGATTACTTTGGGCGACCGGCGTACCTGGCGCAAAGCCCGCAGTTCTATAAGCAGATCATGGTCGGTGTCTTCGAGCGCGTTTTCGAGGTCGGCCCTGTCTTCCGTGCAGAGCCACATGACACTACGCGCCATATCAACGAGTATGTTAGCCTGGACGTCGAATTCGGCTTCATCGAGAACCACTTTACCGTCATGGCCCTCCTGCGCGACGTTATCGCCGGCATCCTGGCCACCCTTGGCGAACATTATACTGACGAACTGACTATACTGGGTGTGCAGATGCCCACCGTCCCGGCACAGATACCGCAGATCCACTTCGCCGAGGCACAGGATCTGATCCTGCAGCGCTACGGCACGGATGTGCGAGGCGAACCCGACCTGTCACCACAGGACGAACGCTGGCTAGGTGAATGGGCTCGGCAGGAATTCGGCAGCGATTTCCTCTTCGTCACGGGCTACCCCATGGGCAAGCGCCCATTCTACACCCATCCCGACCCCAAGCAGCCGGAGTACTCCAACTCCTTCGACCTGATCTTCCGTGGCGCTGAACTGGTCACAGGCGGCCAGCGCCTGCATCTCTATACTGACTACCTGGCTGCCCTGGAGAAGGCGAACTTACCCCTGGAGCCCTTCGAGTACTACCTGGAGGCTTTCCGCTACGGCATGCCCCCCGAGGGAGGCTTCGCAATTGGGCTGGAACGCTTGCTGATGCAACTGACGGGCGCGCCGAACATTCGCTTGACGACACTGTTCCCGAGGGATTTGTCGCGCTTGACGCCGTGATCATGGTAGTATCACTAAACCGCGCGGCCGCCCGTCACCTCCAGCACGTGCCCAGACACGTAGTCCGAGAGCGGTGACGCCAGGAACAGCATTGGCCCTGCTGCCTCCTCTGGAGTGCCGGGTCGTCCCAGCGGAATGAGCATTGGCGCCATCTGGCGCATCGCGTCGGGCACACCCAGGGCAACTTTCTCGCCGTCGCGCTCCAGCGTTTCGGCCTGTTCCTTGGCAGCCGTCAGGCGCGTATCGATAAAGCCATAGCAAACGCAGTTGACCTGCACGTTGTAGCGTCCCCACTCCTTCGCCAGCGTCTTCGTCAGACCGGTAATGCCAGCTTTGGCAGTAGAATAGTTCACCTGTCCTGCGTTACCGTAGACGCCGGAGACAGAAGTAACGTTGACCACCTTGCGCGCCCTGGCGCGGCCGCTCGCCGCCTGCTCTTTTTTTGCCGCGTCGCGAATGTATTGCGACGCCTCGCGCAAAATGCGGAACGGCGCGGTCGTATGTACATCTATCATGGCATACCACTGCTTATCCGTCATGTTCTGAATCACAGCATCCCAGGTGTATCCGGCGTTATTGACAATAATGTCGATGTCACCAAAAGCATCGAGTGTTGCCTTGATCAACTGCGCCGGAAACGCCGGATCGGTCACGTCGCCAGGAACTACGATGGCCTTGCCGCCCGCGTTACGAATAACGGTGGCGGTCTCCTCTGCCGGGGCGGGATCAAGATCGCTCACAACCACCGACGCGCCTTCGGCACCGAATAGCCTGGCAGCCGCTGCCCCGATGCCACGTCCAGAGCCGGTCAAAATAGCCACTTTGCCATCGATCAAGCCCATGATCTTCTCTATCCTTTCCTCTAGCCGCGTCGCGGCAGGGCTGCCACAAACGTGCCCGTGACCTTCACATCGCCATTTTGATCGGCAGCCTGCACTTTCCCACTGACGCGCGCCTCGCCATCCCCCTCGGATTTCTCGGTGATGGTGCCTGTACAGGTAATCACATCGTCCAGGTGCGTCATACCCTTGAAGCGCACGCCAAATTTACGCAGCGCTGCCGGCCCAACATAGTCACTCAACATCTGCCCCACAAAGCCCATAATCAACATGCCGTGGGCAATGATGCCGCCTGTACCGAGCATTTCTCCGACCTTGGGATCGGTGTGCAGCGGATTGAAATCTCCCGAAGCCCCGGCGTAGCGCACCAGCTGCAGGTGTGTCACCGCCGACTTCACCAGCTTCGGGATCTGGTCGCCAACTTGCACATCTTCAAAATAGACCTTCGTTGGAGTTTGAGCATTCGTCGTCATGTGTCTATCTCCTCAGTTAACCGCGTATAATGACCACTTCACGAACATTCAACACAGGTTGCCCGTGCTGATTGGTATAGCGGACCTCTAGCGTCAAAATATCCATCGAGCCCGTCTGTCCCTTGCGTGTTTTCCCATCGACCAGCGTTGTCACTCCCGTCAGTACATCCCCTGGATAGATAGGCGCAAGATATTCGTACTCCTCTTCACCATGTAGAGCACCCATCACATTGACACCTATGTCTATGAGATGCCTTCCCATCTTTGTATTACCCCAGAATGTAAATAGCGTGGGAGCAGTGGGGAAGAGTGGAACATCGCTATAGCCGGCCGCCTGCGCTGCCTCGCGGCTATGGTAAATCGGGTTATCATCGCCAATGGCGAGGGCCAGTTCGTGAATCTTGCAACGCTCGACCTCGATGGTAAACGGGGGGAAACTCTGGCCGATCTTGCTTGTGTCGAACATATCGGTGCTGCCTTTCAAAATCGCTGTAAACATTTCATACAGTGGAACGAGAATGATGCTATGACGATCAGTGGATCGCCCGTCATGTATGTAGCTGCTACAAGTTGATAGCAACTGACTCATAGTATACATTACGGGCGGCCCTGCTGGCTATCTACGGGGGTTCATAAGAAAAAGGTTGCAGATAGGTTGCATAATGGTAGTGGAAAGAATGACCTCAGCAGGTATCCTTCTTATACTCTCTCATATTACCATTATACTCTGGCGGTGAAATAGCTATGCGAAAGATCACAGGGCGATTTCAAAGTCGCGCCTCTATCTATGATAGAATGTCACTAAAAAGGCATATAGAAAGAGGATTAGAGGATTTGGAATTTTCCAGCGAAGAAATCGTAAAACGCATAAATAGCGCCCGTGCCGGGTCTATAGCGGAGGCGCTCGACATTACAGTAGTCACCGCGGAGAAAGAGAAAGTGGTTGCCACCATGCCTGTCGGCCCCAACCAGCGCCACCAGGGTGGCTATTTGCATGGAGGCGCTTCTCTCGTCCTTGCCGAGTCAGTGGCCTCGCTCGGCACTGCATTAAATATTGACATGGATAGACAAATGGCGTTTGGCCTGGAGATCAATGCTAACCACCTGCGGCCCAGGCGAGACGGTCGATTGACCGCCGTGGGCATGCCTATCTATCGTGGTCGCACGACCCACGTCTGGGACATCAGGATCAGCGATGAAAACGATAAGCCCATCTGTATTTCACGCTGCACCGTAGCCATTGTCGATCGGCCCCCGGATGATGGCAATCTGCTGAAAAGAGATATTCCCAGTTTTGGGTAATTGCAACTCTTCAGGTCTGCTCAGCGCCTGCAGTGTGTCGAGCCTGTCGCGAGGAGACCTGAATGGGCCACAGGTAATTTCACCAATGGGAGATGTGTCACCGTTCACAAAGAGAGAAACGTGGTAATGGTATAGTTGCTCAAAACATAGACAAGTATGGCCTTGTCTCCATTTTTCGCCTTCAGCTACGCCCGTTTACGAAACGACCGACTGGGCGGCAGGACACACTACGGGTGCCCTATCAGATGGCATCTGCACACCTCAGTCAGATAGATGTCGGAGAAGTGTGCTTCCTGCCCTGTTGCTGTTTCCACTGCTCATGCCGCTGCATGAGCAGAGTTTTGATGGCTGCTCGGTCACGACAGGCGCGGAGTTGACTGTCCCCCACGCGCCGACTCAGGTTGATCGCAGCGTTGTGATCGGCATGTGCCTCGAACCTGCACACCTGGCAACAAAACGTTTGTTGGTTCGGTCTGTTTTTGCGGTCCGTATAGTGGCACCTGCTGCACTCCTGCGAGCTATACGCACTGATGGCCGGGGTTGCCATCACTCCTCGTTTCTGACTGTTCCAGAGTATCTGCTGTGGGATACGCCCCAGGTGGGACGCTCTCAGATAGGCATTTTGTGCCCGCGCCTTGAACCGCATTGTAGCCACCGATAACTGCTCGTAGGCAAACTGCACGCCCTCGTGGTCAGGATCAGTAAAACACTGGTTCACCGCATGGTTGATCTCTTGCTTAACATGCCGGATCAACCGCTGCCCCGTGCGACTGCTAGTCGAGGGGAGCTTCTTCGCTCCTTTTTTCTTAAGGCAGGCCTGCAGTTTGGCTTTCCTGCGACGCTTGGCTCGATCCCGCTTATGGCGGACTTTCAGGTCTTTGTGGAATGAGCCGTAATGCTTGCCCGTGCTGGTAGTCACAAAGTTGGCAATACCAACATCAATACCCACGATGGGGGCATTGGGTGGGGTCTGCACAGGCACGTCCTCATCGTAGGAGAGGGTGAGCCACCAGGCACCTTCACGCTGGTTGAGTTGCACGCTGCTGTTGAGAGTTCTCCGCTGGTGGGTTTTGAGGTCCGTCAATTGTCCTTTGTGGTAGGTAGCTAATTTGACCGGGACAGCAATGGGCTGTCCCTTTGAGAGCGTGCTGATCGTCAGCCAGTAATCATAGGTCGAATCGCGGGAGGGCTCCAGCTTGACCACGTTGACATTGGCCTGAATGCAGGGTTCGCGCAAGATGGGTACGTTCCATTCACGCCATACTGGTTTTTGTGCTTGCGCATCTAAGTTGCCCTCGGCTGCCCGTTGTTGGTAGCGCTCTAGATCCTGCTGGTACTGCTGATAGGCTTGCGCACGGTTCGTATGCCAGGATTGGACGACGCCTGCGGCTTGCATGATGGCTACGCGGTGCCAGCGCTCTGAGAGCGGCGTGGGATAGCAGGGGGCGCGCAGCTTGTCGGGTGCTTCTTGGGTGCAGAACAATGTCACGTACTGCTGACACAAGGCCAGATAGACCGGGGCCAGTTCGTCGAGAGCGGCCAGCTTGCCAGGGTTGACCTCGATGAGCCGAATATGCGTCAATGTCCTGGTGATGCGTTGGGGTTCGCCTGGTATGGCGCGTTTCTTTTTCCTGCGTGGCTTGCCTTTACTGTTCATAGATGTCATACTCCTTGTTAGCCTGGTCATCTTGAGAATACTGTCCCGGCATTGACAAGTTTTACGATACTGTAACTTACATGTTATGAGGTAGTAGGTTAGCAAAAGGAAGTATACCCGATCTTTCACGAAGTTGAAGAGGTTTTGAGGCCAATTTTCGCGTTTTTCCTAATGCGTTGAGAAAATTGCTCAAATGGGACAACATAATGTATCTCTTTTCCTTGGAGCTAAAAGGGTGAGACATGCTACTTACCTGCACCAATTGTCAAATGCAACTCCTCGATGAGACGAAATTCTGTTACGAATGTGGGAAAGCTGTTGCGCCAATTTGGTAATGGTATACTAGCTTTATGGACGTTGTCGCGTTTTAGTAGCGCATGGGCCGGGCTATAGGAGGAGCCACGGTTGACGAGGTGGGGGCTGTTCGGACTGTCAGCGGGGAGCCTCCAGGGTACATCACTACCCTGAGAAGGTGGCGCGCAAACCCAAGCGGTAACGATTGGCACAAAACGCCACCGGTGATGTAGTGGTCAGACTACTACAACACAACAGAACAGAAAGGATACCCGACCCATGTGTGGTATCATAGGTTACGTCGGCCCGCAGGGCACCGATGTTACTTCCATATTACTTGATGGCCTCGGCAAACTTGAATATCGCGGCTACGATTCCGCTGGGATCGCAGTGCTCACCTCTACCGGCAAGCTTGAACTGCACCGCCGCGCCGGCAAACTTTCCAATCTCGTTGCCGATGTCGAGAACGGCTCGCGGCCCAAACCTGGTCCGCTGGGCATCGGTCACACACGCTGGGCTACCCATGGCCGCCCCAACGACATCAATGCCCACCCCCATCCCGATTGTACCGGCGTACTGACCGTAGTACATAACGGCATCATCGAGAACTATAGCGAGCTGCGAGCTGAGCTGAAGAGCGAAGGGCACATGTTTCATTCCGAAACGGATACCGAAGTCCTCTCGCACCTGATCGAACACTACTACTTTGGCGAAGCAAAACACGATCTTGAATTATCGGTACGCCTCGCTTTGCAGCGTGTCAGCGGCTCCTACGCTATTGCAGTAGTCAGCAGCGAACAGCCAGACCTGCTGATTGGGGCGCGGTACGGAGGGGGCCCACTGGTAGTAGGCCTGGGCGAAAACGAACAGTTTCTGGCCTCGGACATTCCTGCTATCCTCAAGCATACACGCCGCGTTATTATCGTTGATGAAGGCGAAATCGCAGCACTCCGCCCCGGCGGTGTGACTATTGCCAGGACCGATGGAACTCCGGTACAGCGCGATCCGCTCACCATCGAGTGGGATGCAGAATCAGCAGAGAAGGGTGGCTACCCGCATTTCGCCATCAAAGAGATCAACGAGCAGCCGGATGCTGTGCGCCGTGCCTTATCAGGTCGCGTACGCGATGGGCAATTACACCTGGCCGAGTTAGAACGCATACAGCAGGCGGAACAACTCGATCACATACAGCGCATCATCGTAGTCGCCTGTGGAACATCGTATCATGCCGGCTTAATCGCCAAATACGCAATTGAGCAATGGGCGCGTATCCCGGTAGAGGTAGTGACCTCGGGCGAATTCCGCTACAGCAATCCCATCGTGGGGCCGGAGACGCTCTGTATCGCGGTCACGCAGTCGGGCGAGACGGCGGATACGCTCGTGAGTATCCGCCAGGCACGCGAACACGGTGCGCCTGTGCTTGCTGTGACCAACATCGTTGCCAGCGCTATCACGCGCCTGGCTGACGCAGTGCTCTACCTGCAAGCGGGTCCAGAGATCTGTGTAGTGGCGACGAAAACCTTTGTCAGCACCGTTACAGTGCTCTACCTGTTGGGCCTCTATCTTGCGCGCCAGCGCGAACATATATCTGCTGAGCAGATTGGAGAGGTTCTCGCGGCCCTCGAGCGCATTCCCGCTCAGATCCAGTGTATACTGGATGCTGCCGCTAGCCCCGATGACATCATTAATACGCTTGCGAAACGCATATCGCGTTGCAGCAGCATCATGTTCATCGGTCGTGGTGTAGGCTTCCCCACTGCGCTGGAGGGAGCGCTCAAACTCAAGGAAATCTCCTACATCCACGCCGAAGGGTTCCCTGCTGGCGAACTGAAGCACGGCTCCATTGCCCTGCTCGACCCGGACACTCCACTGGTCGCGGTTGCCACAGCTTCGCATGTCTACGAAAAAGTTGTCAGCAACATGCAGGAGGTGCGTGCCCGCGACGCCCGCGTAATCGTAGTTGCTACCGAAGGAGACGAGGGCATACGCCAACATGCCGATGATGTACTGTATGTGCCTGCGACGCTGGAGGTGCTCAGCCCATTGTTGGCGATCATTCCATTGCAGCTGTTCGCGTATCATGCCGCGGTTGCCAGGGGGTGTAATGTGGATCAGCCAAGGAATCTGGCGAAGTCGGTGACGGTGGAGTAGGGGCAAGGAGGGAGGGTGGTTGGTGTTCACGAAGAATAAAGTTGTGGACTCGCAGAATAAAGTTGTGGACCCGCAGAATAAAGTTGTGGACCCGCAGAATAAAGTTGCGGACTCGATGTCTCTCATAAGAGAGATATTCAGGGAACGCTAGACTACTATGGAGTGTGAATAAAGTCGTTCCCAATTTGGATGAAAGGGGGAGGCACATAAATAAGTTTTACACTACGCACACTGGCGATCAATCATTACCTACAGTGATCCTAGATGGCTTATTAAGCAAATACTAAATTCGCCCTCAAAAGGGAATCCGATGGCTTGCTTCTTGTCGGAGTCAAGTGTATACTAGTTGGGGTCAGAATGGCCCTGTGATAGGTGAAAGCAATTTAGATGCAAAAGCCTTACTTTCATACAGCGCCATAAGACTTTCGTGCGCATTCCCCAAGGGCCAATGGCGGCAGGATGTGGAGAAGGTGTGGCTTGGTTGATTCCCCGCAAGCAGGAGGTTTGGTAGGTCATGGATGGCAAAACCATTCCTACATGCGCATATGGGACTTCGAAGTGATATCTATAGATTATCGCTGGTTTGTTGACTCGGGAAATCGCGCATGATTTCGAGTGAACATCCTGAGCAATGTGAGCTTAGAGGAGCACTCTTTGATGGGTTTAAAACGAGTCAATAAAGCAGCGTTATATTGGTAAAGGAAGGTACGTATTATCCCCACTGCCCATGCCAATGGCTTAGAGAATACTTGCCCTGCTGGTTGGCCGAGTTGTCTCTATCTGTGTACCTAGAGCAGAGTTGGCTGAGCATGCTTGAGTCGCTGGCTGCACGATCTACATCCCTCCTAAATCTGCTCTTCAGTACTAAGTCAGTGGATGTGAGTTAGGCAGTTTTCAATGCTGGTTTTCTTGCCTGGGCAAGCGAGTAGTTGGGTGGGTATTCTGGATTAACTGCACATATGGAGGGAAGTAGGTTCACATGTGGTCAGATAATGAAACAAGCATTGATCTGCTCGGATTCGCCGTACATAAGGATTTAATTCGGCATGTCATTACCGATAAGGCGCTTATGCCTGTAACCGTCGGCGTCTTCGGAGACTGGGGCGGCGGTAAATCGAGCATCCTACGCATGCTAGAACGGGATCTTCTTCAGGAAGAAGATATTGCTTGTTTATACTTCAACGGTTGGACTTTCGAGGGGTACGATGATGCAAAGGCTGCGCTCATTAGCTCCATTCTCATACAGCTGGGGGAGCATAAACGCTTCGGCCCTAAGCTACGCGACAAAGTCGTCCCGCTCCTTAAGCGCGTCAACTATATGCGCTTGGTCCCTGCTCTCATCAAACGTGCAGCGCCTGCTATAGGCGCTGCCGCTACCGTTGCCAGTGCTCACATAGCTGGAGTTGATCCACATCTGGCGATAACTGCAGCTCCCGGTGTCGCAGCAACGATACATAAGGCGTTCAACTCGGGTGATGAGGCCAAGAAGGATACGAAAGGCGACGCTGAGCAAGTCGATTGGCAGGAACTCTTGGACAAGGATCCTAGTATGCCGGGTCCGCTCGATCTGCGAACACTTCGTGCTGACTTCGCGCGCCTACTCGATGAAACAAAATTGAAGGCATTAGTGGTATTGATCGATGACCTGGATCGCTGTAGCCCAGATCGGCTCATTGAAAACCTGGAAGCGATCAAGCTGTTCCTGGCAGTTCCCCAAACTGCTTTCGTCATTGCCGCTGACGAGCGGATCATACGGCATGCAATCTCACGCCGCTATGAAGTGCCACACCTACGTGACGAGCAATCGGCAGCACAGGAACCATACGATCTTGTCACCGATTATCTCGAGAAGCTGATTCAAGTACCATATCATTTACCACGCCTCTCGCCGAGCGAGATCGAGAGCTACATGACGCTTCTCTTCTGCCAGCTGGCGCTTAAGGAAGAGGGACAGTTCGAGCAGGTGCACCGATATTGCACTGAACAGCGCGCGAAAAACCTCTATCTAGCCGTAGATGCTGGGGTTGTACAGGCAGCGCTTAAAAGTAATTTACCAGACGAACTTCATCAACGCCTTCGATGGACGAGCGCCATTACGCCTGCACTGACCGAAGGGGTGAAGGGAAACCCTAGGCAGGTAAAGCGTCTCCTCAACGCCCTTCTGCTGCGTAGGCCGTTGGCGGAAGTGGCCAAACTCGACATCCGTGATGACGTGCTCGTCAAGCTCATGTTGCTGGAGTATACTCGCCCTGAACTGTTCGATCAGCTTTACATCTGGCAGGCACTGGCCGAAGGACATCCAGCGCAACTGAGACAATTAGAGGAAACGGCGCAGGCTGCAAACAATCCGGATAGTAGCGTAGGTCAACAACAAACGCTGTCGATACCCGGAATGAAGGCAGGATGGCAGGAGAAGCCAGTGCAGGACTGGTTGAGGCTTGCCCTGTATTGGCTACTTGGTACATCCGTTCAAAAAAAGACGGACTTGGCCTCCTCGATCACTCTTATCCCTTGACACGGAACCCGATTGAGGGACAGGGGAACCGGTTCTTCTCGCTGGATGGCGAGAGGTCTTCTTTCGATGGATTCTGGGCATACGACGATGACCCTCTGGGTCGAATTGACTCACTCATGAAGGGTCGACTCCGTTCGCTCCTCTTTAAGCCACCCTTCGATACTCATGGTGCAGACCGGCTAAGATCGGAATAGCTACCACCTTGGTTCCTTCTTGCGCTGTGGCACGAGATGATCCAAAGGAGTCGGGGATCTGCTGTTGGATCCCTTGATGGGATCGTGCCTGGTTGAAGTACGCCACATACGCATTGAGGATACGTTGGAGTTGCCTCTCATGCAGGATCAGCAGGTGGTCGAGACATTCTTGCCTTACACTCCTCATGAACCGCTCACAGATGGCATTGGCTCGAGGAGCGTGATGGGGGGTTCTAAGGATTTCAATGTGGCTCGTTGCTGCGACTCGGGTGAAAGAGGCTCCAAATTTGGTATCGTTGTCACGGAGCAAATACTTGGGGGTCTGCCCATAGGGGGTGGCTTCCCGAAGCTGCTGCGCTACCCAGGCATCGGAAGGGGATCGAGTCACTCCCACGTGGATGACCTTCCGTGATTGCAATTCGATGAGGAAGAACGCAAAGAGTGGTCGAAAGAACAGATCGGTGATCTGTAAGAAGTCACACGCCCAGACCTGGGCGGCGTGATTACGCAAAAAGGTTGACCACGTCTGGCCTCGTGGCTGCTGTGTGCGAACCGTCCTCATGTACTTCTGAATGGTTCGCTTGCAGACGCGAAGGCCCAATTTCAACAATTCTCCACGAATCCTTTCAGCACCCCAAAGCCGATTCTCCTTCGCCATCTCTTTGATCAAGGTGATGGTTTCGGCGGCTACCTTCGGCTTGTGAGAAGAGCCCTTTGACCCGCGCTTCCAGGACAGGCGGAAGAGCTCACGATGCCACCGCACTAACGTCTCTGGCTGGACAAGGAACAGAGCTTGCCTCCAAGCCTGAACCATCCTGGCCAAGAACACGAGAAGGACACGATCCGTTTTCGTGCATGCCGGCCGTTTCACTTGACGCTTGAGGATGATGAGTTGCTGTCGCAAAAGCGCGTTTTCCGCCACCAGCTCGGCTTTACTTCTGCCAAGATCAGCCAGTGTTCCAAGCGGCAAGGAGGAAGTGAGTGGTCTGGTCCACTGAAGAAAGCGAGCACGGAGACTCTTCACAGAAGGAATCATGAGCCGCTTGAGATGAGAAAGAATCACTATGAGCTTCTCCTTGAAGAAGATGCGTCGATTTCCTCACGACCATATAAGCACCTGTCCACGTTCTCGAATTGTACCCTGGTTGCACCTCGATCTGCAACGATTGATGAGACACTCTTTCGCTCTTACGAGAGCTTTTTCAGAACAGATGTCCCAAGTAGCCAATACAGGTCTCGTAGCAACGAGCCAGCAGCTATACCTCGCTAAAAGTCGCTCTGGAATACTCTTCTAGCATTGAATCGAAGGATACTTGATGAACACGACGGCCTTTGGCGCAGCACGCGAGAGAAGAAAGGCAGACAGAACCATGGAGACAAATGCAGACGGCACCTACTTTCTGGAAGGGGATCACGTACGTATCAAGCGCACACGCGAGATAAGGAGAATCAATGCCACTGCCGGGGGAGTCGTGTATGTGCTCATGAATGACACTATCGAGAGCGAACTCTTTGCAAGCTATGTTGATAAGGATGCTTACTATATCGAGCTAATCGCTACAGAGGACAATACCCAATGTTGACGCGCTAGATCTGGAGCAAAAGCGGTAGACGCAATCCCGAGATACCAATGATAGCCAATTGTAATACAGGAAGAGAGTATCAACATGAGCGACCAGAAACAGGATATAGCAGAGGTGAGAGAGAGGCGCAACCTTGGCGCCAACTTTGAAGCCTCGCTATTGGACACAGGAGGCGTCGTTATCACACTGGATAGCGGGAGTGCTGCCATACTGAAAGCTGAGCAAGCATACAATCTGCTCGATTTTCTTGATAAGCATCGTTCGCTCCTGCATCAGAAATCCCAAGAACAAGCGGATGAGGAAACTGACGCGCAAAAAGCCAGCGTGAGGGACTGGATAACAAGGAGCCATGCAACAGAGGACGATCAGGTGCAAAGGGAAAACGGTACTGCGTAGAGCGATACAATCAAGAAATGAAAGTGAGAGCCATTGATGCAGGGAACGAGCAGCAATAACCTATTCTCTCAGCCTGGTTGGGTTGGCTGACAAATCTAATATTGGCGTCGATAAGCTCATGAGTTATATGGGAGCAACGCAGCTTCTACCGAGCTACGCGGCCCGACGCATCGGACTGAAGCTGCGTCCCTGCAAGTGATCAAAGAACACTGCCAGGATAATCAGTAAGCCAATGGCGATTTGCAGGTAGAAGGGGTCAATGCCAAGCAGGTTGCCCCCGTTGGCAAGCAGGCCCATAATCAGGGCGCCCAGAACAGCCCCGATAACACGACCCTTGGCCCCGGACAGGCTGGCGCCTCCGATGACCGCACCAGCGATGGCCTGTAACTCGTATCCGGTTCCTGCCGTGGGAATGCCCGCGCCCAGACGTGACGTGGTTAAGACTCCGGCGAAGCCCGCGAGCAAGCCGCTAATGCTGTACACTGCAAGCAGCACGAAGCTCACCGGGACGCCTGAGAGACGCGCCGATTCCGCATTGGAACCGACGGCATAGACATAGCGTCCGAAGACCGTCCGACCGAGCACAAAGGCCGCCACGATGGTGACTACGATAAGGATCCAGAACAGGCTCGGCAGGCCGAGGATGAACCCGTTGGCAATGGCGCTGAAGCCAGCAGATGTAACCGATGCAGAATGGGTAATCCTGGAGCCTTTGATTCCAGCAGCCAAGCCAGAAGGACGCCCCCAGGAAATGGAGCGGCGAGAGAGATCGTCGATGCGATCTTGTATGTGCTACGCAGCGGCTGTCCCTGGCTGTAGTGGCTACATGGGATGTCCGCATAGAAATTGAAAGTTTATCTCTTCAGTTACTTTGTGCTTTGACGGCTGATATTCACATTGAGTCAAGATAAGGGGCCGTCCTTATCCTACGTCTGTCTGGTTTGCTCCATCCATCAAGGAAAACGACCAGAAACTGCCTGTGAATGAGCCAGAACGCAGCAGTCTGCGTGGTCTCACCCGCGCGTTTGGGATCTTTCGCTCCACTATGTCTCATTGGATCAAAAAAGTAGCGCAGCTTCCTCACTTCCTGTGCTACCATGGCACTGATCGTCTTGGCTGGCGGCGTGGCAGAGAAAAGCGGTCTGGCGCGGCGTCAGTAGGGCTAGGCAGCTTTGACATCCTGGAGGGCAACACTCCCCGTTCTTTGTTCTTTTGCTTTCAGGAGTGTGTTGGAGTCTGCTTCACCGAGGTCTCTCCTGGACACGTTCGCCTTATCGAAGTTCGCTTTGTCGAGGATTGCTCCATCCAGGTCTGCTCCACGCAGATCAGCATTGCTGAGATCTGCTCCCTGCAGGTTCGTGCGGCAGAGGTTGGCACCACGTAAATCTGCTCCGTGGAGGCGTGCCTTTAGGAGATGAGCATCGCTCAGATTGGCACTCCGTAGATCGGCGTGGCGTAAGTCCGTTTCTCGCAAATCCGCTTCTCGCAGGTCCGCGCCCTGCAGATTGGCCTCAGTAAGATCGGCTTCATGAAAATCCATTCCGTGGAGATCCGCTCTGTGGAGATCCGCTCCGTGGAGGTCTGGCTCGAAAGCCTGTACTTCAGCATTTTCTCGTCTCCACCTATTCCAAGGCGTTTTCCCTGTTGCAAGAAGATCAAGCGTCTTCTGACGTGACATACGGTTCACTCCTTTGTTTGGTGCGTCATCGCTGGACGCGCTTTGATGAAGTCGGCAGACCCGAAGAACTGTGACGGGATAAGGTGCACTTGGACTCTGTCCAGCACAACCTCCTCTACAATATCTAACTGTGCCAAATTGGCACAGTTACCGTTGCCAACTTTCTCGCATGAACAGATCTTTCGCTTTGTGAAACAGTATCAGTCCTGTGTGACGCCACCTTTCCGGTGTGCCCGTCTGCCCTGCCACTCTTTTCTCTGTTCTGCCTGTTGTTCCTTGACGTGTGCCCGGTGCTTTAATGCTTCCTCTTGCCAGTCGCAAGGGTCAGTTGTGCGGGTATAGCATAAGAACTCGTCGTCATCCGGTAAGGCGATATCAAACCGACCTGTCGAATAGTCTTGCATGACCATCCCCACCACACGTGTATATACTTTCCCCTCTTCCTCGCCCTCTATCAGAGCCAGGCACTCCAGCGGGAGCGTATGCCAGGCTTTCCCATCATAGTGGTTATCAGACGCCTCTGAATGGATGTACACGACCTCCCAACCTGGACGTGGGGCCAGAAGTTGGATGATCTTTGGTTGATTGGTCATGCTCATTTCCTCTGTTCGTGGTGGGCTTTCTAAAACATGTGCTGCAAGGTTTGTTTTATGTGCACTGATCATGGTTCTCCTGCGCGATCAGTGCCATACTTTGTACTCTCTACTGATATACTAACCGCACGGCGTTACATAAAGCGTTAAAAAAATGTTAATAAGGGGTAGAGGATAGTCATCGAGGCAGAATGGGAGGAACGGTGACAGCGCGTGCAGCGAGTCTCTGCCGGGGGCAGCAGGTCACCGCTCACTTCGGCAAGCCGACATGCCGCCGCGAGTAGCGCCTGTGTTATCTCCAGGTCGAAGGACTACTGCGCAGCCAGGGCCGCCAGGCAGCTCTGGGCGTTGCTCTCCATCACCAGCTCGCCTGCCTCCTGTGCGTACGCGAGCAACATCGTATAGACCGCCCGAGCCTTCTCCCACTCAGCGTTCAGTTCGTACGCTCGCCCCAGATGGGTGTAGAGATGCTCGATCTCCGGCGCAGGAAGCATGGTCAAGAGGCCGAGTCCATGCAATTGCTCGGTCAGCAGGTGCCGCGCCTGCTCGTAGAGGGTGATGGCATCGCGCACGGCTACCACCCGCATCGCCTCATCGCCTGCTGACAGACTGAAGCGGAAGACCGGTTCCGCAAGCCCCGCAGCCAGGGCGTGGTATGCCAGGACCGCCGGAGGTGCAGCCGCCGCTTGCAACACTTGCACCGCACGGCGGTGAAAGATGGACCGCCTCGCCTCACCTGCCTCGGCGTAGACCACTGCACGGATCTTCGCATGTGCGAACACGTAGCGCCCATCAGCCATGCGCCCTCCCTCGCGCTCCGACTCCTGCAGCAGATGGCTGTGCAGCGCTTCGTCCAGGGCAGGGAGTCCGTCCTGTTCTGCGAGATCAGCTACCTGACACAGGTGTGCAAAGGTGATTCCCTGGCCGAGGACGGCTCCTGCCAGCAGCAGCGCAGAGGCATTGGGCGTGAGGCGATCGAGCCTGGCCACGATGACTTCGCGCACACTGGGCGGGAAGAACCCACGCACCACCGTCTCATGCTCCATGGCTGCTGTAAAGTCAATGGTCCATCCGCCATCTTCGTTCGGGTGGGAGGTGAGCACGCCACGCTCAAGCAAAAACTTGAGCGTTTCCATCAGATAGAACGGTTGCCCCTCCGTTTCAGCAAAGAGCCACTGCCCAAAGCGTTCCAGGCCCGCCGCGCGCCGCTCGCCTTTGCCACTCAATACCTGGAGCAGGCGCAGGATGTCTTCGGCGGTGAGAGGGCCAAGCTGCAGGCGGGTCAGCGGTACAGCGCGTTCCATAGCAGTGCGCCACTCGGCAAGCCCTGAGAGCATATCTCTCTCCCCCATACGCAGCGTGAGGAGCAGGAGCGCAGGCGTCTCGCTCTCCGCGAAGCGCCGCGCGAGGTAATGCAACACGTCGAGCGAGGTGGCATCGGCCCACTGCGCATCATCGATGAACAAGACCAGCGGCGCCCGTGCCGCCAGGGCCTGTCCCAGGCGTGCCACCGCTTCGAACAAGCGATTGCGTGCCACCGACTTGTCTCCTGTCGGGGCAGGCAGGTCGGGATAGCGGTCGCACAGTTCGGGCAGCAGGCGCGCGAGTTCGGCCAGCCACGTGTCTGATAGCAAGTCATCCGGGGCATTCTCCCGCTCGATGCGCGGGCGCAAGGCCTCGATCAAGGGCCGGTAGGGCAGCTGACCCCCGGTTTCAAAAGCCTGTCCCTGCAACACGTCTGCCCCCTCCATCTCTGCCCAGGCCAGAAACTCGGTCGCCAGCCGCGTCTTGCCAATGCCCATCTCCCCCTCCAGCAGCACGACCTGTGTCCGACCGCGTTGGGCTGTATGGTAGAGCTTGATCAAGGTACTCAACTCCGTTGTCCTCCCCAGCAGCGGGCCATCGAGGAGCATTGCCGGGGAAAGCGCGAGCGCGCGCGTGGGCGCCTCCTTGCGTCGGGGAGGGGCAACGGCGCGCATACGGCTGGCCAGAGCCACGGTTTCTGGGGTCGGCTCGGTCTGCATGCCTGTTGAAAGTCTCGCCCGGCACGTGTCATAGGCATGCAAGGCCGCGGTCCGGTCACCGGCCGCGAAGTGCAAACGCATCAGACGCCGGTAGGCGTCCTCGTGCAGCGGGGCGAGGACGAGCCAGCGGTTGACCGTTTCAATGGCGGCCTCAAGCTCTCCTGCTTCGAATTGCAGCTGGGAGAGGCGGTCGAAGACCTCACTCGTGCGCAGGTGCCAGTATTCGCGTTGGAAGCGCACCCAGTCGTCGAAGGCCGGGGCGTCGCGCAGCGAGAAGCCCTCCAGGAACTCGCCACGGGGGAGGCCGGTCGCGCGTTTGAGTTGGGCAAGCAGGCTGCGATGCGCCTCTTCTGGCATGGTCAGAGAGGTGTGGGTCGACGCACGCGCCGAGGTCCAGGCTTCGTGAAGGATATGCAGGTCAAGTTCGAGAGCGGAGGTGAGATCCAAACCGAGGGTGTCATGTTGGATGAGAAGGTGAGGTACAGGAGAAACATCGGCGCCCTCATCAAGCAGATGACGCAGGTGGAGCAGAGTAATGCGTAGGGCTGCCCGGCCATGCCTCGCGTCTCCTTCTGGCCAGAACTGTTCAGAGAGGGTCTTGCGCGAATGGAGGCGGCCTTCCACCGCCAGATAGATGAGGAGCGCGAGTTCCTTGCGTGTGGAGAACAGCAGCAGCTGATCAGCATGGCGCACTTCTGGCGGACCCAGCAATCTCAAGGAGAGGTCGCCCATTTAACGTTCCTCATAACGCTCTGCTGCTATCATGAGATCAGAGACGATACAGATAAGAGAACTGACTTCATACAAAGGAACACAAGGAGGGTAGAGAGGTTCAAGGGAACCACGACATCTCACCCTTCCATTATCGCACACAATACGACGTGAGTGAAAGGAGTGCCCCCCATGTCCAAGAAAAATACGGTCCTGCACGAAGAGCAGCAAGCCAAACTGATCGAGCTGTTGAACCGCCGCTTAGCCGACGCCATCGATCTGCAGTTGCAAAGCAGGCAGGCCTGCTGGAACGTCAAAGGGCCGCATTTCATGGCCCTGCGCGAGCTGTTCGACCAGGTTGCCCAGGGAGTGGAGGAGGATGCGAACCTGATGGCCGCGCGCATTGTGCAGCTTGGCGGCATGGCTGAGGGCACGGCGCAGGCGGTCGCCAGGCGGACTGCGCTCGACGCGTATTGGCTTGCGACGGCTGATGGGAACGGCCACATCGATGCGCTTTCGACGACGCTCACCGCCTTTGGCCGACATGCACGCTACGCCAGCGAGCAGGCGAGCGAACTGAAGGACGCTGATACCGCCGCTCTCTTCACCGAGATCGCCCGAGGCATCGACAAATGGCTCTGGTTCGTCGAAACGAGCCGGCAAGCAGGCAGTTGAGCAGGGAGGGATTGCATTTAACGCTTGGTATAACGCTCCGCAGGTACACTGAAAAGCAGAGCATGGCTTTTCTTCCAGGCCCGGCAGGCTCAAAGGGGAGACAGAAAGCACGGAGAGCGATACATCGGTATCAAGGAGCCGTCATATCTTACTCACTGTGAGCAAGAAGTACGTCTGGAATATAACAGCAGTCGATCATTCCTCCTGTTTTACCAAGAAAGGCGCTACCCATGTCAACATATCAACAGACACTCCCGCTCGTGGATAAGACGAGCGGGACAGGACCCAATGAGCAGGCGGCAGGAAGGGTGACCGTTCAGGATGCAACTGATGATCCTGCGAGACAACGGAATGGGATCACAGACGGCACTGCTGAGACCATGATGCCGCCCAGGCAGGATCATCGCCAGTTCGCCTACCCAGCCTGGCCGACGTCTACGCCTGGACCAGGGGCGACCTTGCCACCGCCGGGGCAGAAGCCGTACCCAACACGCACCGATCAGATGCTGTATGAGGAGCCCTATGACCAGGAACAGGGCAGGCCGGGCGTCAGCCTGCCAGCACCGATGATACCAGAACAGACGGCACCGGAAAGCAGAGGGCTCACGAGGCGGGCTGGTCGACTTGATCCCTTTGGGCGCACGGGACACGCATGAACGCGTCCACAACGCTTCTGGCCTCTCCTTCACCTGCACATCTCCTTGAGAGAGGACGCCTCCATGGAGACTAGTAAGGAACCTGACAGCATGAGGCAATACACCTGGGCAACCTGTTCAAAGGTGATACAATCCGAGGTCAATACGCTGCGCACGGAGCTGCAACGCCTGCTGGGTCACGATCTCCTTGGCATCTACCTCCACGGCTCACTAGCTCTGGGCGGCTTTCATCCCACGCGCAGCGATATCGACGTGGTTGTGCTGACTGGACAGAGGATGGATCTGGAGGTCAAGCGTGCGACTATGGCAAGCCTCTTGCGCGTCTCAAAGATGCCATGTCCGCTCGATATCCGTTTTCTGGTTGAGCACGATCTGTTCCCATTCCAGCATCCCTTGCCCTGTGATCTACTCTATAGCGAAACGCGACGCGAGCAGTATCAGCAGGATCTGCGCAGTGGCAACTGGAAACACTGGAATGATGTCATTCAGCATGATCCTGATCTCACCACCTTTCTAACGGTTCTCCACCAGCATGGCATCTGTCTCTATGGGAAACCTCTTGTGGAGGCCTTCCCACCCGTGCCGGAACACGATTTTCGCGAGGCGATCGTCACTACCTTTCAGGCGGCACGGGAGCATCCGCTGCAAGACCTCGTTTCGTTTGTATTGAACGCCTGTCGTGTCTCGGCCTACCTGCACCATAGTACGATCCTTTCTAAAGATGCAGGGGGTGTCTGGGGACTTGGTCATCTTCCTGAGCGGTACCATCCGCTCATACAGCAGGCACTTGCCCGCTCTCGAGGCGATCGCCCGACCCGACCCGTTGGCTACGCCGCTCTGGATGATTTTGCTACCTATATCCATCAAGCCATACTCCAGCCACAGGTCCTGCAGATGACCACACCGCGATGGGGTTACAAGCAAGAACGGGCGTGTGTGGATAGTGGTGTTGACAGTGATGAGCAGTCCTCCTGTAAGGCGTTGGAGCGATGGCTTGATGATGGCGGCGCATCGGACCATAAGGCTGCGTATGACACGAGGGGCTTTTCCCCCCGCCAGTTTTTCAGGCCGTAAGGAGGCTTATCATGAATCAACTTGTGTTGATCGTGTTTGGCGCTATCGTACTTGTTCTGGTGATCATCGCGCTCTCGGCTATTCGCGTGGTGCAGCAGTACGAGCGGGGCGTAATCTTCGTACTGGGGCGGTTGATCGGGGCGAAAGGTCCTGGGCTGTTCCTGGTGCCTCCCTTCGTCTCACGTATGATGAAAGTTGACTTACGGATCGTCACGCTCACGGTGCCCCCGCAAGAGGTGATCACCCGCGATAATGTGACGATCAAGGTGACGGCGGTCGTCTACTTCTATGTCGTCGATCCGATTGCAGCGGTGGTCAATGTGGTGAACTTCAACCAGGCGACCTCGCAGATCGGTCAGACGACATTGCGCAACGTGCTGGGTCAATCGGAACTGGATGAACTCTTGGCGGAGCGCAACAAGATCAACCGCGACCTGCAGACGATCATCGACGAGCAGACGGAGCGCTGGGGTGTGAAGGTGACGGCGGTCGAGATCAAGGATGTAGAGTTGCCGGCAACCATGCAGCGCGCCATGGCCAAACAGGCGGAAGCGGAGCGGGAGAAGCGAGCCAAAGTGATCCATGCCCAGGGGGAACTGCTGGCATCGACCCAGTTGGCGCAGGCTGCCGAAGTGATCGGCTCCCAGCCTGCTGCACTGCAACTGCGCTACCTGCAAACGTTGACCGAGATCGCGGTGGAGAAGAATTCGACCATCGTCTTCCCGCTGCCCATTGACCTGATCGAGCCCATGATCCAGATGATGCGACGCCAGTCGACAAGCGTGCCCGTGCAGGAGCCACTGCACGGTGCTCGTCTGCAGGAGCCATCCCTGGCTCGCTAAACGGAGGGTGGACGACTCTTCTCGCATTGAATCAAAGGAAACTCGATGATGCGTTCGTCAGCTGCAAGAACGTCCCTAATGAATGGTAGCGTGTTCTCAATCTCGGCGTAGCTTACTCGGTGCGAGCAAGAAGTGTGTTTAGTAGATAACAGAAAAGGAGAGCAGTATGCAAGCGATCATTTTCTCGTTCCTTTCCATCGTGATCGTTCTTGGTGGCCTTTGGTACCATGATGTACGGCACCCACCCGAGGAGCAAGCGAGGGAAACGAAACGGAACCAAAGTGCGATCAAAGACGGCACCGCAGATCAATCGAAGGAGCAACTCGTAGGAGCGCACATAACAAAGCGGTAGCACTCGCTATCCATGTTGAGACGAAAGGACAAGACTGATGACAATGACCATTCCATTTACAGAACGCCTCAGTGAAACATGGCTGCTTGAAAGAACGTATCATGCACAATTGCGAAATGGCAGGGAACTTTCGGTTCCCGACCTCACGAAGGCAATGACGCAGCTCAACGACTTCGATGTGCCTCTCTCATTGCAGTCATCGAAAGCACACTTGGCAGAGAGGGTGCCTCTGGGAGATCTCGCAAGCAGAAGCCTATGCGACCTATCACCAAGGCATCCCTGTCCTGCTCTATGGAGAGCATTCGTGGGAGCATCCGCAAGGAGCCTCAGGAACGTGGGGCGCGAATAAAAACATGCGCGCCATCATCTCTGGGAACGCTTTAGAGCAACCAGAGGCGGTCTCTGGAATCGACTACGCCGTGTGCTATCTTGACCAACAACGGGGGACGTTTTCCAACACCGTTTGGAAAACCTGGTTCGCTTCCGATACCGCAACGATGCTCGAAGGCGGCGACCACAGCACCATCACCTTCTTTGGTCCCTGTCTTCAGTTTCCCTATACAACCCACACCACGGTGATTGCCGCCGATAGGCAGGTCCATGAGTATGCAGACCGTAGCGAGGCAATCCAGGGATTCGATGCATTGCTCCCACAAGAGGTGAGCAGTAGAAGCCAAATCCAAACCGTCTTCCCACAGTTCTGTTACTACCATGAGGTGACATGTCCGAGCGGCGTCTACCGCCTCGAATTTTTTGGACCGCGCATGAATGAGCGGGGATACCCAGTCAAGGAGGCAGCATGATCGGGGTCTTATCAGTTGAAAGAAGCTATCCCGCTCCGGGAAGCCACTTATGTGGCATAGCCTGGGATGGATACTATCTGTGGCACGCTGACGCAGGCACAGACCGGCTGTACTGTCTAGACGTTCACACAGGCGCCATACTACAAGAGGTGGCCTGCCCGGAGGTGCGAACAGGGTTGACGTATGATGGCACCTCGTTGTGGCAGATGGCTGGACACCCCAAGCGGATCCGTGTCATCAATCCAGCCGATGGACAGATCGTGCGGGAAATTGGCCAGGGGGAACATGCCGAGGGGATGGGTGGACTGTTCGTCGATGGCACGTCCTACTGGCTTGGGCCAGAGCAGCAAGGAAGGATTGAACAGCACGCGTTAGGAGACAACACGGTGCTGACCACCTTTGGAGTCGTTCCCAGTGCGGAGGGGATCTCGATTATTGGCTCCACGCTCTGGTATACGAGTTACCGGCAGCGGCTGCTGGCAGCGATCGATCTGAGGACAGGGGAAGAGATGCAGCGGTATCAGCTCCCAGGTGATCCCACAGGTATGTGTTGGGACGGGACGCAGGTGTGGTACAGTGATTACCTGCACCGTCAGCTCTGCGCGGTCCATCTCCCAGTCCTTGAGAAAGCAGCAATACCCTCCTAAATGCCCCCCTCTCTTCTTTATAAGGGTGGATGGAGGGTTGCTGACACCGGGTATACTGTGTATCCAGTTCGTAGACTTTTTGAGATGGTTCCAGAAAGCGAGCAGAGTCCGCATTCATTTTTACAGCCGTGTGCAAAAAGATGGGGCTTCTCATCCTTTTCTCTGGTTGGCCCAGGAGATATGGTTTTTCGATTTGATCGCCAAAGGCTGACAACGTCTGATACAAGTGGAGCAAACGGTTTGTACCTCATCCAACTGAGAACGAAAAGGATACAGTAATGATGAAAGCGTCACAAACGCTCCCGCAAGGCTATAGCGAGCACGGAAGAATTTCTCTGAAGAAGAATAAGCCATTGCTGCTCTGGCTCAACGTGCTCGCTGTCCCCTGGTTTCTGCTCTGTGCGCTCTTTTTCGGGGTCATGACCAGCCTGTTAAGGCCACTCAATTTTGCGATCTTGGGGAGTGCTTTTCCCCTGGAGACTCCGCTGGGAGCTGTGGGGGCCATTGCAGCTTTATTTGCAGCTGTAGTGATCACACTGTGTGTTGTCCTCATCCTCCACGAACTGACGCACGGACTCTTTTTCTGGCTTTTCACGAAGTCACGCCCAGCATTTGGTTTCAAGGGATGGTACGCCTATGCAGCCGCACCGGGCTGGTATCTACCGCGTGGACAGTCTTTGGTGGTGGGAGCAGCGCCTCTGATCCTCTTATCTTTGCTTGGAGAAGCCCTCTTGCTGCTGGTTCCCTGGGCAGTGGTTCCCTGGGTGCTCTGGGGACTGATAGTGAATGCAGGAGGAGCTATTGGGGATCTCTACATGATCGCACGTCTGATGCTGGCACCAAGAGGCGCAGTAGTAGAGGCGAGTAGAGGTAAGATGACGTGGTATGTGCCAGCAAAGCGGTTTGCTTCCCTGGAAGAGCAGCAACACTCCGGCATCTGACCCGGCTCCTTTGCGAGCCCTAGAGAGACTGTCGTTTAGCCCACACTGCCGGACATCTCCAACTGGATCAGGCGGTTGAGCTCAACTGCATACTCCATGGGGAGTTCCTTGGTGATCGGCTCAATGAAGCCGTTGACGATCAGCGAGTAGGCCTCGGTCTCATCCAGGCCACGGCTCATCAGGTAGAAGAGCTGGTCGTCACCGACCTTGGAGACGGTCGCCTCGTGGC